>Ga0137373_10000379_pt1 | contig 42709 bp, 37 predicted proteins | sample SagtaG_5_FD_104912 | JGI IMG/M metagenome (GOLD analysis project Ga0137373, IMG submission 104912) | Vadose zone soil microbial communities from Sagehorn Ranch, Mendocino, California, USA - Sage1_R_80_16 metaG | ecosystem: Environmental > Terrestrial > Soil > Vadose zone | place: USA... | reverse complement strand
GTCGCGGGCGCGCCGCCGCCGCCCCCCGCGTATCGCTATAGCCTGATCCTCGAAGGCGTGCTGACGTCGCCAGAGGGGCAGCTCCTCCGGTTCCACCGCGATGGGCACGCGGTACGCCCGGTGTTCAAGGCGCCGGGGCGCGCCCAGCGCTGCTTCCCCGACCTCGCTCGCATCCACGAGGGGATCCACGCGTTCGTCGCGGACGTCCTCGACGTCCTCGGCGACGCCGTGCTCGACGCCCGACTCGACCCCGCGCTCGTCCAGCGGCCGCTCGAGCTCGTCGCGGAGCGACATTGGAGCATGGGCGAAGTGGAGAACGTGCTGTTCGTGGAAGACAGCTACTCGGGGAACGGTGAGCTCCCCGCCGTCGAGGCCTGCGCTCCCCGCAAGGAGACGAAAGTTGCCTGACGACACCCCCCTCCCCGGCGCCGCGATCGCTGGTTCGCTCTCCGGCTTCGTGAGGCCCGTCGCGTTCGCCACGCCCTCCACACGCACCAGGCGGTGAAGGCCGATCTCGAGGGCTGGCTCGTTGCAGGTGAACGACGCACCGCTGCTGCGGCGCCGCTGGCAGGAGCCGAGCCGGCCGGGGGGCTGAACCGACTCTCGACCATGCCGGCCGGAGTCACGAATAGGCCTCCACGATCGAATACGCCTCGCGCCGGGTGAGGTGGTGACGCTTGGCGAGGAACGCCTCCATCTCTCGCCAGGCGCTGTCGTGGTCGTAGTACGTCACGGACTTCCGAAGGTTGTGGGCGATGGGGGTCGCATCGATGATGCCCATCCGCAGCCCGGCCCGTTCCATCACGACCGGCCAGACGAAATCGTAGCCCCACCCCATCGGCGACTCTTCGCAAAACGGGAACAGGTGCCGAACCGCATCGCGGCGCATCGAGAACAGCGGGCCGATCTCGACGAACCGTGTCCGGCGCGCCTCGAGACCATCGCGCTGCTCGACGATCGCGTGGTCGATGTAGCTGTCATGTGTTCGAGCCGGCTGGGCGAATCCATGGCGCATGACGAGCTCGAGGTAGCGGTCCGACTGGACGGCGTCGGCGAGCCAGCCGGGCTTCGTGTCGTAGCAGGGGCACGACGACCGAGACGACCGGGCGCCACGGGAAGCGCGCGATCGCCGCTCGCGCGTCCTCCCGCGAGGCGTGACGAGCGGCGCCCGGCAGCACGGCCACGGGAGCGCAGGCCCGGCCCTCACTGGCGCCGAAGGCGAGAAAGTGCGCGAGGGGATTCATCCCGGATGCGCCCACGTCGGGATGCTGCTTCAGGTAGTAACGCGTATCGAACGCGGGGCTCGGGTCGCGTCCCGCTTGCTCAACGTATCGCGGAGAAGGAGATCGTCCTCGCCGACGAGACCTCGCACCGCGTGCAGGCCAAGGGCAAGACGCGCCGCTCGTGGCTATGGAGCTTCATCGCGAAGGACGAGGCCCGCATGAACGTCGCCCGGCACCGCCGCTCAACACAGTACGTCTACGCTTCCACTACCACGAGTTTCCATGGACTTGGGTCGCGAGGCAGGGGTTACTTGAGTCGGCTCCCACCCAAACCGTGTGGCCGGTCGCTGCAGCCAGAAGCAGGAGCGCGTAGACTGCTTTGTTGGTTTCAGCGCTTCCAGCGAACTGAAGATAAGAACCAGTAAGGCCCTGGATGCCGGGACACTGTGGAATGTTCAGGCCCATCATGAATGTGATGGAGCCTGGCATAGTTTCAGCCGTAACGTCCTTCACCGTACTCGTGTAGCCTATGGGCGACGCTTCTGCATTGCCTGCAACGACCAATATAACCGAACACGTCGCGAGCATTCATACAAGCTTCATAAGTGTCTCCTGTTGCGGCGTCTTGAATTAACTCCAAGTGTTATATCGACTGTACGCCAAGTCACCTCAACTGCTCGTGTGAGCACAAGTCCCAATCGGTCTAGGCCACAGAGATTGTCATGCCTGTCCTCCCCGGGTGCTTGAGTACGGTGTTGCTCGGCGCACGGTAAGAATCGGGGTGGGACCTATTCGAGAAGGTACTTAATCGCAGTAAACGGGATACCAGGGCACGTCCTTGTTGCAGTCGCTGTGCTCATGCACTGCCCTGAGCAATATGACGTCCCTGTGGGACAATTCCACTCGCACGCGCCGTTGACACAGGATGCCTGGGAACCCGGCGGACCGGAGCAGCCTATGGTGGTGCAAGCCCAATCACGGAAATCTTCGGCGCCGACCTGGGAGGCGCCGGTGCCGTCGCTGCTTGCGGAGTGCGTGATGCCGGTGATGTACCGCGTCGCACCATAGTCGATAAAGCAAGGGCCTCCCGAATCGCCGGGGGCCATGATCTGCCCTAATGAATTGCGGGTTAGCCAATAACCATGCGAGGGATAGCAATACTCAGTTGAAAACAGACCACACGTATAATACCCAGTTTCAGTCACCGTTAGGTCCGCGGTACGCAAGTCGCCGCCCAAGTACTCGACAGGGTCGCTCCACCCGTAGCCATAGCAGCGCAGCGTCTGCCCGACCAAGCTTTGATCGGACCCACCGTACATTCCATTACTTAACGAAGGCAGCACCCCGTCGGGGAAATGAACAAGCGCTATATCCTGCGTCGAGAGTACTGCAACTCGATCTGCTTCGCGTGACCGATTGTATGAGTCGTCCCCATAGACTACAATTACCGTCTGTGGGGTGGTATAGGTAGGACTATCTAGGACGCAGTGCTCTGCCGTCAAGAGCCAGGAGCTATTAAGTATTACGGAAGAACATCTCCAACTTCCGTGAGTGGCCGTTCTCGCCGAGATTTCTTCCACCCCGCCGGCATCACCGACGACCAGTGTTCCGTAGATGATGGGGTCATACGAGGCTCGGACGTGTGGGGCGCCCTGCTCAGACCCACACGCCAGCAGCAGTTGGCTGCAAGCGGCGAGCACGAGCGGCCAGATATGTGTCCGTGGAGTATTCAAGGTGTTATTCCTTGTGGAGGCCCCTTCGCGGGCGCGAAGTGCGGTTGTCAGTTCGTCACATCTAACCAGCCCCTACCACGTGATCGGGACAATCCAAGCCGCGTTGTGGCGTGACCCGCACTTCGCGTGATGGCCCACGCATGTCCCGCAGCAGAGTGTTTGACCGCGGGGCACGGTTCATACGCGTCGACATACGATGGATATCCATGTCCGCCGGACGTCGTGCCGCGCTGCAGGGAGAGAGTCTCGTTGCTGCAGCGTGTCTGTCTCACTGTGGTACTAAGGGTCGCATGACATGCGGTTGAGTACGGTAGGTCAACAAGACACTTCGAATACGGCGCAACCCCCCGTTGTACCAGCATCTATTCACACCCTACTGGCGACGGAACTGTGGACAAGGGAGAAGGGAGCGCCGCCCACCTAGCGTTCGGTCGGGTTAGGGGAGCACGGAGTCCTCCCGGAACCCTGGGGGTCGGTGCCAGTGACGTCCGTTGCGCGACGTCGCGGCGGTGCGCTTCGACAACCGAGCTTCTCGAAGAACCGCGACGATCGAACGTGGACCGCGGCGTGCGCGAGCCTCTTCACGTTCTGGGGTCGGGGACCGACGAGGCCACCACCGCGCTCGTTCAGCGGTTCACATCCGTCCGGCGTAGCGCTACGCGAGCACCGCGTCGAGCAGGAGCTGCTCCGGCGAGACAGAGCACCGCTCTCGGAAGACGCGGTGCGCCCGTTCCCCCATCGCCGCCCAGGCGCTGCGGCTCGCCCACACGTCTTCTAGCGTGGCCGCGATCGCCGCCGGCGTCACCCCTTCGGCGACCCAGCCGCTCTCGCCCGGGCGAACCCACGCCGGCATGTCGCCGACCGGGGTCACGGCGACGGGACGGCCGGCCGCGAGGGCCTCGACGACCGAGATCGGCATCGCATCGATGCGGGTCAGCTGGAACACCACGTGTGTGCGCTGCAGCACGCCGAGCACGTCCGTCGTGTGCCCCTCGAGGCGCACTCTCCCGGCGAGCCCGCACTCACGGATGAGCCCCGCCAAGAGCTCCTCGTCCGGACCGGCGCCGTGGAGCGACAGCTCGAAGCTCCGCTCCCTCCACTCCGGACGCGCGAGGGCGCGCACGAGCACGTCCTGCGCCTTGCGTCCCACGTCGAGCGCGGCGAGGACGGCGAAGCGCCACGGTGGCCCCGGAGGGAGCGGGATCGGCTGCTCTGGGGGAACGAATCCCACCGGGTTGAGCAGGACGGCCCCGTTCGGAATCGCGCGTCCGAACTTCTCCTCGAGCTTGACGCGGATCCGATCGGCCGCGAACAGGTTCGCGGTCGCGCCGTCCATCCAGGCGGCAAGCCGTTCCGCGCGTCGCCTCGTGATGGAGAGCTCGTCGTCGTAGTTGTGGAAGAGGAGCGCGTAGCGACGAAGCCGCGGTCGAACGCCGGCCCACTCCGCAGCGGCGATGTCCTGCCACCCGCCCTGGTTCAGCACCACGCATTCGTAGCGCTCGACGGGGAGCGAGGCGAGCGCGACCCGCCGGCGCAGCTTCGTCAACACCTCGAAGCGCAGCTTCTCCGCAAGGCTTCTCTTCCCTCGGCCTTCGTTCGGGATCTCGAAGACGCGCGCCCCCGCGGCGCGGAGCGCGTCGAGCCTCGCCCGGCGCCCGTCCCACCCGTACATGACGGACCCGACGTCGTGGCCCCGCGTCGCGGCATGCAGCGCAGTGCGATACCAGAGCTCCTCGCTCCCGCCCCAGGGCGACCCGTTCATCAGCGAGGCGAACAGGATGGAGCGCCGCTGCATGGCCACCTCATAGCGCAGGGATCCGCAAGATGACCAGCGCGGCCCGCAGCTTGCGACCACGAGTGAGGCGTGCTAATCGCGAGCTCGCGCGCGTCCCGTGCGACGCTCGTCACCGGGTATGATCCAGCGCGTTCGATCGAAGGGCGAGTGGCGCGCGACCGCCGCGAAGCGGATCCGTTCGGGAAAGCGGCTTCCGCAACGTCTCGCCCACGCGGCGCGCGTCGCGCTGGACGTCGTGGGCTGGGCCGCGACGTTTCAGCTCCGCGCCGGGCTATGGAGGCGGAAATCCGTGCGCCTCATCCGGCGATCCGGCCTGTTCGACACCCACTTCTACCTGTCGCAGTGTCGTGACGATCCCGACGCGCAGAAGGACCCGATAACGCACTATGTGGTTCGCGGAGCAGCGCAGGGACTCGATCCCAATCCGCTCTTCGATACCTCTGCATACGTCGAGCAGAATCCAGCTGCTGCCGCGCCGGCGGAGAACCCGCTCGTGCACCTGATCCGTTCCCGCGGAGAAGCCGTGAAGCCGCGCTTCCCGGACGCCTCGAGCTCCTCCATCCGTGCCGTCATCTCGCCCGGGGAGGCCCTTCTTCTCAGCCACCCGTTCCGCGCGCCGGCGACGACTCGCTCCGATCGGGAGCGCCGCGTTCTCGTGGTGGATCGTGGCATTCCAATGCCGGATCAGGACGCAGCGTCCGCACGCATGTTCGCGATCGTCACGCTCCTCCGCGACATGCGCTGCGCCGTGACCTTCGTATCGGACAGTACGGAGGAGGAGCTCGGAGAACATCACGGCGACGCGCTGCGGCTGCTCGGCATCGCCGTCCATCATGGCTTCCCGGCAGCGCTCGCGCACCTTGCGGCGCAGGGGCACCAGGTTCGTTGGGCGCTGCTGTCGCGGCCGGAACAGGCCTTCCGCTATCTCCCGGCCGTGCGGGCCTACGCTCCGCAGGCGACGGTGATCTACGACATGGGGGATCGTCACTCGAATCGACTGCCGCGCGAGGCCGAGGTCGCGGGCGACGCGGCAGCGCGGGAGCAGGCGGAACGATTCAGGCGCATCGAGCAGGTCAGCGCAGCCTGCTCCGACGTCGTCATCGCCACGACGGTGCAGGAGCGAGACCTGCTCCTCTGCGAGACACCAGGCACTCGGGTCGAGGTGATCCCGAACGTCCCCGAGCTCTCCCCGGAGCTCGTGAAGGGTCGGCTCGAGTCCATCCTCTCGGCCTCGTGGCACGACGTGAGGTCGGAGCCGAGCACCGTCGATGAGGGGAGTGCGGCGTGAACGGAGCGGCCGACCGCGCGGACACGACCGTCCTGGTCGCCGGAGTCTACCTGTGCGACCGGAAGAACAATGCCATCGAGATCGCGCGAGAGATCGGCCACAGCCGCGAGTGGCACGTCGAGCAGAAGTGGATCGCGCTCGGGAAGGCGGCAATCCCGGACCCGCTCGCTCCAGTGACCGCGTGGAGAGCACGATCCGCGCCGAAGTTCGTGCTGCTGAATCGCCTCCTCGGCCAGCTCGCGCTCGACCGTTACGCCTTCGTCCTGGTCTGCGACGACGACATCGTGCTTCCGGACCGATTCGTGGATCGCTACCTCGGCCTCGTGACCCGCCATGACCTCGCGCTCGCGCAGCCGGCTCGAACGCATGACAGCAACATCGAGCACCCGTTCGTCGAACAGCTGGACGGGCTCGTGGCGCGCAGGACCCGGTTCGTCGAGATCGGGCCATTGTTCTCGATGCGCCGGGACGTCGTTCGCCTCCTCGCACCGTTCAGCGAGACGTCGCCCATGGGATGGGGCTACGACTTCGCCTGGCCACTGGTGATCGAGAAGGCAGGATTGCGGATGGGAATCGTCGACGCGACGCCCGTCACCCACAACCTCAGGAAGACGGTCGCCTACTACGACAACCGCGATGCCGCGCTCGCGATGAAGGCTCTTCTCGCGAGCCGTCCGCACCTCACGCGGGACGACGCGTTCACCATCGTCGAGGCGTACTCGTAGAAACACGATGGATCGCTCGACCCTCACCTCTCCGCTCTTGAGCGCCGTGATCTGCACCCACGATCGCGCCGAGCTTCTGCGGCTCACGCTCGAGAGCCTGTGCCGTCAGACCCTGGGGCAGGACGCGTTCGAGGTCGTGATCGTGGATGACGGGTCGACGGACGGCACGCGCGAGGTCGTCCGGACGTTCGAGTCCCGGCTGCCGCTGCGCTGCTCCTTCCAGCGCAGCGCCGGACTTGCGTCGGCGCGAAACCACGGCGTCTTTCTCGCGCGAGGTGTGATCACCCTATTCCTGGACGACGCCGACGTCGCCGAGCCGATGCTGCTGCAGCAGCACCTCGAGACGCATCGCCGGTTCCCGGAGGGTCGCTTCGCCGTCCTTGGATATACGCGGCTGGATGCGTCCATCGCGACCGATCCCCTCATGCACTTCGTCACCGAGAGCGGCTGCTTTCCGTTCTCGTCAACCCCTCACATCGAGGCCGGCGAGCTTCTCGACTTCAGCTACTTCCGGGGAGGACGCTCTTCATGCAAGCGGTCGTTCCTGCTCGAACATGGCGTATTCAACGCGGCGTTCCGGTCCGGGTGCGAGGACATCGAGCTCGCGTACCGGCTGTCTCGACATGGGTTCGAGATCGTCCACGACCCGCGCGCCGTGAGCACGGTGGTGCACAAGTTCACCGTCGACGAGCTCTGCCGGCGGCTGTATCGCGAGGGACAGTCCAGGTTCGCGTTCAGTCAGTTGCATGACGATCCCGCCGTCCAGCGATGGGCCGGGATCGCGGCAGCTGGCGAGACCTGGCGAGATGTCGCGGCCGCGTACGACCCGATCGTCCGTTCGGCGCGCGAGCTGGACCGTGTCGTTCGCATGCGGCAAGACCGGCAGCTGCCCGTGGACAGACTGGACCTGTCGCTCCTTCACCGGAGCTACTGGGCTGCGTTCCGGGCGAGCAAGGCCAAGGGCGTCGTGGACAAGGCGAAGGAGATGGGCCACGACCTCGTCGGCCGAGCCCCGCCGGCCCAGATCGTCCCGGAGCAAGATCTGCGCGGTTCCTCTCGCGCCTCCAGCGAGGACTAGAAACTCACGATTCCGGGGGAGCGGCCGTCGTGCTTTAATGCGCCTCGCGAGAAGCGAGCCGCACCTGCGCGGACGACGCGAGCTCGAGACAGGCCGCCTGCTTGCGCACGTACCTCCGCCTCTTCCGCTTCGCGATTCCATACAGATGGCGGTTCGCCGGCGCGTTCGTCTGCATGATCCTGCTCGCGGGCGCGACGACCGCATACGTGAACCTGCTCGGCCCGACGCTCGACTTCCTCTTCACCGGACGGACTTCCGCAGCGGCCGCGGTCGGGCGGATCCTTCCGCGCTGGATCGATCTCGCGGGGTACCTCGCGCGGGTGGACCGCAGCCAGGTGCTCGCGTACCTGCCATTCGTCATGTTCGCCGTGGCGCTGTTCAAGGGACTCGCCTTCTTCGGCCAGTTCTACCTCATGATGAGCGTGTCGCAGCGCATGGTCGCCGATCTGCGCCGCGCGCTGTTCGATCGGCTCATCGCGCTGCCGCCGGCGTTCCACACTCGCCACCACTCCGGCGACCTCCTCAGCCGGTTCTCCGCCGACGTCGCGATGGTGCAGACCGCGATCACCGAGGCGGTCTCCTCCTACCTTCGCGACGGGATCACCGTCGTCGTGATGCTCGCCAACTGCTTCCTGCTCGACTGGAAGCTCTCCCTGATGGCGTTCGGGGCGGTGCCGCTCACGCTGATCCCGGTCGTCCGCATGACGAAGAAGCTCCGCCGCAGCTCCGGCGACTCCGTCGCCACCCTCGGATACATCAACGAGATCGCGCTCGAGGCACTCGCCGGGATCCGCGTGGTGCAAGGGTTCGGGATGGAAGGGTGGGAGTCAGGGCGCTTCGCCCAAGCGAACCGGAAGCTGCTCCGCTTCGAGCGCCACATCGCGGTGGTGCGCGGCATCTCTTCGCCCCTCATGGAGGTGATGGCCGCCGCGGGACTCGCCTTCTCGATCTGGTGGGTCGGGGGACGGATCCTCTCCGGACAGCTCGAGGCCGGGAAGTTCTTCTCGTTCGTCGCCGCGGTCCTGCTCCTGTACCAGCCCGTGAAGAGCCTCGGGCGTATGGGGCAGACCGCGATCTTCGGCGCGGCGTCCGGGGCACGGATCTTCGAGATCCTCGACGCGGTCTCGTCCGTCCCGGACATCGGCAGCGAGAAGCTGCCACCGCTGCGGCACGAGATCCGGTTCGAGCGGGTGGACTTTTCGTATGGCGATCGGCCGGTGCTGCGGAGCTTCGATCTCACCGTCCGGCGGGGCGAGGTCATCGCCCTCGTCGGGACTTCGGGCGGCGGCAAGACGACGGTCGCGAATCTGCTCCCTCGCTTCTGGGATCCGACCGGCGGGAGGATCACGATCGACGGGAAGGACGTCCGGGAGGTGACGCTCGCGAGCCTTCGCGCGCAGATGGCGATCGTCACGCAGGAGACCGTCCTGTTCAACGACACCGTCCGAGCGAACATCGCCTACGGCCGGCCGGACCTGTCGCAAGCGGACGTCGAGCGGGCCGCGCGCATGGCGCAGGCGCACGATTTCATCGTGCAGCTTCACCAGGGCTACGACACCCCCGTCGGAGAGCGAGGCGTGTTCCTCTCCGGCGGCCAGCGGCAGCGGATCGCCATCGCTCGCGCGTTCCTGAAGAACGCGCCGATCCTGATCCTCGACGAGGCGACGAGCGCCCTCGATTCGGAGAACGAGCGCGAGGTGCAGCGGGCGCTCGAGGAGCTGATGAGCCTCGAGGGCGGTCGTCATCGCACGACGCTCGTCATCGCCCACCGGCTCTCGACCATCCGGAACGCGGACCGCATCGTCGTGATCGTCGATGGCGCGATCATCGAGGCTGGTGGACATGACGAGCTGCTCGCACGGGGTGGCGAGTACGCTCGCCTGTGGCGGATCTTCGAGGGTGAGCAGCGAGAGCGGACGGCGGCGGTCGGGTGACCCACAGGTGAAGAAAGGGGCCCCGGCGGGTCACACCGAACCCTTTCGGCGCCTCCTCGTGCGAGCCCGATGCGACACCTTGTCTTTCCTTCGTGCGATACCATCGGCGTATTGCCAGACTCGCATGACGCGGGGTGCCGGTGCATGATCAAGGATGGCTGTGCGCTCGGCTTGAGCGGCGAGGCCGCCGAGATCGCCGCGCCGCGAGGTGTGGTCCTTGACGTCGTGGGCGAGACACCCGCTCCCAGCACGGCGGCCGCCCGATCGGCGAGCCGAGGCGCCGCGTACGCATTCGAGTTCCTGAAGGGCTGGGCCGACCGGGTCTTCGTCATCACGCTCCCGCGCGCGACCGACCGCCAGTCGCGCATCCGCGAGCGGCTCGCCGGGCTCGACTTCCGCTTCTCGAACGGCGTCGACAAAGCCAGCCTCGACCCCGCTGCGCTCCTCCGCGACGGCGTGTACGACGAGAGCCGCACGCGCGCCGCGTACCGGCACACGCGCGCGATGACGCTCGGCGAGATCGGCGCCGCCCTCGCGCACCGGCACGTCTACGAAGAGACGGTCGCGAACGGCTGGCGCCGCGTCGTCGTGCTGGAAGACGACGCGGTACCGCTCGACGCCGCCCTCTCGCGCCTCCCGGACGCGCTCGGCGAGCTCCCGCCGGGCTGGGACCTCTGCTACCTCGGCTATCTCAAGGGCGAGCAGGTCAGCGCGATGCGCCGCGCCAAGCTCGCGAGCTACGTCGCCCTATCCCGTGTCGGGCTCTGCCGCTGGAAGCCGCACGAGATGCCGCGACTCCGCTCCGCGCCTTTCTCCCCGAGCCTTCGTCGCGCGGGACTCCACACCCACGCGCACGCCTACGCCGTATCGCTCGAGGGTGCGAGGAAGCTCCTCGCGGCGCAGAGGCCGATCGCGTACCGGGCGGACTTTCTCTTCTCCTGGCTCATCCTGGGTGGTGCGATATCGGCGTACGTGACCGCGCCCAAGCTCTTCGAGCAGGAGCGCATCCTGGGGATCACGCCCGCGGGAGCCGTGGAGTCGTACATCCACGACCACGACTGAGCGCCGCTATGCGCCGCCGCGGAGCCACTCCGCCCCGAGCGCCGCGACGAGGCGCTCGCGACGACCGTCTCATGGGCCGCGCGCGAGTCCCGACACTTCCGGAGTGCGCCGGCAAGCTGCTCCTCGATCACGGCGATCTGCCTGGCCACGACCTCGGAGGAGATCTCGCGCGCGAGCCGCACGGCGTAGGCGTCGAAGAGCGCGCGGATCGCCTTCGCGAGCGCCACCATCTCGTCCACCCGGCCGGAGAAGCTGATCGCGTCGCCGAGCAGGTTGTTGAGCTGGACGCCGCCGCGATCGGCGAGGTGCTGCATCCCGCCGAAGTGCTCCTTCGCGGCGACGAGGATGGGGAGGTAGAACTCCCGGCGCAGGAACTCGGCCATGGACGCCTGGCCGAGGAGCGCGGTCCGGCGCGTGAAGTCCTTCACGTCCGCGAAGAGGTGACCGGCCGGCCGGTCCTGCCGCTGCCGCAGGATCGCGTCGCCGCCCGCCGAGAGGCGGTAGAGCCGGCCCGCCTCCCACTCGACGTCGATCCCGCCCTCCGCCTCGCGCCCGGTGCGGAAGGAGAGGGCGCGCCGCGCGGGCGCGGCGAGCCGGTCCACCGCGAGATCCGCGAGGAGGGCCGCCGCGGCGAGACCGTATTCCGCGCGGGCCGCCTTGCGCTCGAGCCCGACCGCCTGGGCGGGATCCTTCCGCTTCCACGCCTTGAGCAGGCGCGCCGCCTGCTCGCGGACGGCGCGCCCCTCGCCGTCCGGCGCGGGCGCGGCGAGGCGGGCCGCGAGCGTCTTCCGCTCCCCGTCGTCGGCGAGCGCCGCGGCGAGGGCGCCGGGAGCGCAGAGGAGGTCGCGGAGCGACTCCGTGGCCTCCGGTCTCCCGGCCACCTCCTCGAGGGCGACGGCGCAGCCGAGCAGCTCGCGGAACCTCGCGATCGCCACCGCCTGCTCCGCGCGCCGCGCGGCCTCGTCGTCGCCGGCGAGCGCGCCCGCGATCTCGGCCGCGACGGCGTCGGGATCCGTGCCCTGGGCGAGCCGTGCGGCGAGGTCGTCGGCGCGCGGGATCCCCGCGGCGAGATCACAGCCGTAGAACGTGGTGCCGCTCGCGAGCACCGCCGCGCGGCCGCCGAGGAACGCCGCCGGCGCGAGCGCCCCCTCGATCCGCAGGAGCAGCGGATCGTCGACGCCCCGCCCCGCGTGGCGCCAGGCGCGGGCGAGCCCGGTCCGCGCGCCGAGCCAGAGGGCGGCGAGCGCGGCGGCGCGGAGGTACCGATCGTGCGGCGGCCCCGGCAGGCACGCCTTCACGTGCCGGTCAGAGGCCGTCATCTCCGCCGAGAGCGCCAGCGCCACGAGGAACGGCGTCTCCTCCCGCCCGTGCGCCTCGGCCATCTCCTCGAAGCCTCGCCCCAGGAGCTCGATCCAGAGCGCCACGAGCGACCGCCCCCTGCCGCCTTTCCCCAGCCAGGCGGACACGAGCCCGCCGGTGAGGGCGGGGTGGATCGCCGGCGCGATCTGCGCGGCCGCCCGGAGGTCGGGCCCGCCGCCGGACGCGCCGAGCTGCGCGGCGACGGCGGGCAGGCTGGTGTACTCCTCGCGCAGGAGGAGCCGATCGATCTCGTCCGACGGGACGAAGGCCCGGTGGTGGGTGGCGAGGAGGAGAGCGATCTCCGTCGCGGCGGTGCGGATTATGGCGCGCGCATCCTCGGCGACCACCACCGGGACGGCGAGGTCGGCGAGCGAGGTGCCGAGCGAGAAGCGCAGCCGATCGCGCGCGAGGCCGAGGAAACCCGCCGGATCGGATCGGGCGGCCGAGTAGATCTCGAGGCGGCGGGTGGCCAGGGGAGAAGGCACCCCGAGGACGGTACCGTGGAGTTCTTGGAGACGAAAGACCGGTCGTGCGGTCATTTCCGCTCTTCCAGCCTGACCTTCCCGACGTTCGTCTTCCCGCCCCGCTGCCATTCGATCTCGATCTCGTCCCCAGGCCGATGCGCGCGGAGCGCGTAGGCGAGGTCCTGCAACGACAGGAGCTTCGTCGCGCCGAGACGCAGCACGACGTCCCCCCCGGCGAGCCCCGCCCGCTCCGCCGGGCTCCCCGGCCGCACGCCCCCGAGCAGCACCCCGGGCTCTTTCCGCTCGGCGAAGTCCGGGATCGCCCCGAGGTAGGCACCGTAGCCGCGCTCCCTCCCTTCGCGCGGGGGCGGCGCGAGCGCGCGCACCACCTCGAGCCTGCCGTCCCGCTCGGCCGCCTCGCGCGCCACGCGGGCGGCGAGGCGCGCGACGGCGGCGAGCCCGGCCGGATCGATCTTGTCGGGGGTGTCGCTCGGGCGGTGGTAATCGGCGTGCGCGCCCGTGAAGAGGAACACGACCGGTACCCCCTTCGCGTAGAAGCTCGTGTGGTCCGAGGGCCCGTAGCCGCCTCCGCCGAACGCGACCGCGAGGGGGATCCGGGGGGGCGCGTCGGCGAGCGCGCTCACGAGCTCGCGCAGTCCGCGGGCGGTGCCCGCGCCGTCCACGTAGACCTTGCCGCCCTGCGGCCGCCCCACCATGTCGAGGTTCACCATGAGCTGCATCCGGTCGACAGCGCAGGCGGCGGGCGGCCTCCGGACGAGCTCGGCCGAGCCGAGGATGCCGAGCTCCTCCGCGCCGAACGCGGCGAAGAGGAGCGTGCGGCGCGCGGGTCCCGCCGCGGCGGCGGCCCGCGCGATCGCGAGGAGCGCGGCGACCCCGCTCGCGTTGTCGTCCGCGCCGGGGTGGACGATCCCGACCCGCTCCGGCGCGAGCGACGCGTCGCCGCCGAGACCGAGGTGGTCGTGGTGTGCCCCGACGACCACGCACTCGCCCGCCAGGGCCGGGTCCCGCCCGGGCAGGATCGCCGCGACGTTTGCCGTCTCGGCGAGCTCGTGCCGCACCTCCACCTTCACCTTCCCCCGCACGGCCAGCGGGCGTCCGTGGGGGCGCCCGTCCGACTCGCCGGCACGAGCGAGCGCCACCACGTCCACGCCGGCCCGGCGGAGCGCGGCGGTGGTCGTGCGCGCCGCGACGATCCCGGCGCGCGAGGAGACCTGGCCGCGCCAGGGCGGCAGGTCGTCGTTGCCATCGTGCGCCCACACGTCGCGCACTCCGAGGATCGCCGCGGCGCCGTGCTCGCGCGCGTTGATCGCCTTGGTCCGCCATTCGCCGTAGTGATAGGCGCGCGGCGAGCGGAAGGGCGAGGCGGGGTCCCTCTCGCGCGGAAAGTCCTGCGCGACGAGCACGATCTTCCCCTTCACGTCGAGCCCCGCGTAGTCGTCGTAACCGAGTTCCGGCGCGGTGATCCCGTGCCCGGCCCAGACGAGCTCGCCGTCCACGGCGCCGTCGTCGCTGAAGCCGAGGGGGAGCCAGCCGGGTCCGAGCGCGGGGGACGCTTCCCCGATGGTGAGCGCGTTCCGCTCGCCGAGGGTCGCGCGGAAGGGCGCATCGAACTTCTGGAGGAACCCGTCCGCGAAGGCGGGCGCGAGCCAGGCCTCCCGGAACCGGTCCGCGATCCAGGCGGCCGCCTCCGCACCTCCCGCGGTGCCGATGCCGCGGCCGGTGCGGGCGGGGTCCGCGAGCCACTCGACCTCCGCCCGCGCGCGGGCGGGATCGAACCCCTCCCCCTCGACGCGCGGGAGGGGGCGCGTGGCGAGCCTCGGACCGCAGGCCGAGGCGAGCAAGAGGACGAAGGCGAGGCGCGAGCGCACGGGGGAGGGCATGCCCGTCCTAGTTAACTCCGGGGAGCCTTGCGCGGGAGCGCCCGAGCATGTAAGAAAAATCCTCCTCCATGCGCCGCACCTTCTTCAAATCCAAGATCCACCGCGCGACCGTGACGCACGCCGACCTCGAGTACGAGGGGTCCGTCACGATCGACGAGGACCTCATGGACGCGGCCGGCATCTGGGACTACGAGGCCGTGCACATCTGGAACATCACGCGCGGCACGCGGCTGCAGACCTATGCGATCAAGGGGCAGCGCGGGTCGGGCGTCATCTGCATCAACGGAGCGGCGGCGCACCTCAACAAGCCGGGCGACATGGTGATCATCGCCACGTTCGCGGAGCTCGAGGAGTCCGAGGCGCGTGCCCACAAGCCCGCGGTCGTCCTCGTCGACCGGCAGAACCGGATCGTCGCGAAGGAAGTCGTCGAGGTTGCGGGCCCCGATCGCCGGGTGCTCGCATGACGGTGTTTCTTTGGCGCCGCTGCTGACGTGCGGGCCCTCCCCGACCTCAAGACGTTTCTCACCCTCTGCAAGCCCGGCCGCGCGGTCCCCGTGCGCGTCGAGGTGGACGCGGACACCGAGACGCCCGTCTCCGCGTTCCTGAAGCTCGCGAGCGGCAAACGACAGGCGTTCCTGCTCGAGTCGGTCGAGGGCGGCGAGCGGAGCGCCCGCTTCTCCTTCCTCGGTGCCGCGCCGCGGAGCGCCCTTCGCTGGAAGCTCGGCGACGGCGGCGACCCGGTCGCCCAGGTCCGCTCCGCGCTCGCGACCCACCGCGCGGTGCGTGTGCCGGGGTGCCCGCCGTTCTCCGGCGGTCTCGTCGGGCACGTCTCCTACGACGCAGTGAGGCTGTTCGAGCCGCGGGTGCCCGTCTCGAAGCCCGACGAGCTCGGGTTCCCCGACCTCCTCCTCATGGACTTCGACGAGGTGGTGGCGTTCGACAACCTGCGCCACTCGCTGCACGTCATCTGCGAGGTCCGCTGCGGCCGCGGCGACGATCCGCGCGCCCTCTACGCGCGGGCGCTCCGCCGCATCCAGGCGCGGCTGCGCGAGCTCCGGCGGCCGCTCGTGGACCGCCGCGCGCGCCGCGCCGCGCGGCCCGTCGAGCTCACCCCGCGGGTGTCGAAGCGCGACTACCTCGCCGCGGTGGAGCGCGCGAAGGAATACGTGAAGGCGGGGGACTGCCAGCAGATCGTCTTCTCGCAGCGCTTCGACGCCCGGATCTCGGCCGCCCCGTTCGACATCTACCGCGCGCTCAGGCGGGTGAACCCCTCCCCCTACCTCTTCTTCCTGCAGGACGGCGAGCGCGCGCTCGTCGGCTCCTCGCCCGAGACGCTCGTCAAGCTCCAGGGCGGGGAGGTCACGCTCCGGCCCAGCGCCGGAACGCGCCGGCGCGGTGCCGACCCCGCGGAGGATCAGGCCCTCGAGGCGGAGCTACGCGCGGACCCGAAGGAGAACGCCGAGCACGTGATGCTCGTGGACCTCGGCCGCAACGACGTCGGGCGCGTGGCGGAGATCGGCTCGGTCCGGGTCACCCAGCTGAAGACCGTGGAGCGCTACTCGCACGTCATGCACCTCGTCTCGGAGGTGAAGGGCCAGCTCGCCGCCGGACTCTCCGCGATGGACGTCCTGCGTGCCGGCTTCCCGGCGGGGACCGTGTCGGGCTCGCCCAAGGTGCGGGCGATGGAGATCATCGACGAGCTCGAGCCCGCCCGGCGCGGGCCCTACGCCGGCGCGGTCGGGTACTTCGATCGCCGCGGCGACATGGAGATGTGCATCGCGATCCGGACGCTGATGGCGAACGGGCGACGCGTGTCGGTGCAGGCCGGCGGCGGCCTCGTGTACGACTCCGTCCCGGAGGCGGAGTACGAGGAGACGCTCAACAAGGCGCGCGCGGTGTTCACCGCCGTCGCCCAGGCGGAGTCGCGGGTCCTCGACGCCGTGGCGCGGCCGCCCGTCCGGCGGCGGCGCCGGGCCGCGCCACGCCCGGGCCGCCTCATCGCGGGGGGAGGCCGCCGATGAGCACGGTTCCCCGCCTGCTGCTCGTGGACAACTACGACAGCTTCACGTTCAATCTCGTGCAGTACCTCGGCGAGCTGGGCGCGGAGGTCGAGGTGTTCAGGAACGACGCCATCGGCGTGTCCGGCATCCGCTCGCGCCGCCCCGACGCGCTCGTCCTCTCGCCCGGCCCGTGCACGCCGGACCAGGCCGGCGTGACCCTCGAGGCGGTCCGGGCGCTCGCGGGCGAGCTCCCGATTTTCGGCGTCTGCCTCGGCCACCAGGCCATCGGACAGGCGTTCGGCGGAACGGTCGTCCGGAACTTCCGAATCGTGCACGGCAAGGCGAGCCCGGTCCGGCACGGCGGCGGCGGGATCTACGCGGGCCTGCCCTCGCCGTTCGAGGCGGGTCGCTACCACTCGCTCGTCGTCGAGCGCGAGAGCCTGCCGCGGGCGCTCGAGGTGACGAGCTGGACCGACGACGGGGAGATCATGGGGCTGCGCCACCGCACGCTCGACGTGGAGGGCGTGCAGTTCCACCCGGAGTCGATCCTGACCGTCGAGGGGAAGCAGCTCCTCGGCAACTGGCTCGCGCGCGTGTCGGCGGGAGGTGCCCGGTGATCCAGCAGGCCATCCAGAAGCTCATCGCCGGACAGGACCTGTCGAGGTCCGAGATGTCGGGCGTCATGACCGAGATCGCGGACGGCGGCGCGACGCCCGCGCAGGTGGGCGCGTTCCTCGCCGCGCTCCGGCTCAAGGGCGAGACGGTGGACGAGATCACGGGCGCGGCCGAGGTGATGCGCGCGCGGGTGGACCGGGTCCACGTCGGCAAGGACGTGTTCGTGGACACCTGCGGGACCGGCGGCGATGGCCGGAACACCTTCAACATCTCGACGGGCGCCGCGTTCGTCGTGGCGGGAGCGGACGTCACGGTGGCGAAGCACGGGAACCGCGCCGTCTCCTCGCGCGCGGGCTCGGCCGACGTGCTCGCCGCGCTGGGGGTGAACGTCGACGCGCCGAAGGAGATCGTCGAGCGCTGCATCGCCGAGGTGGGGATCGGGTTCCTCTTCGCGCCGCGCCTCCACCCTGCCTTCAAGGCGGTGGCCGGGATCCGGCGCGAGCTCGGGGTCCGGACGGTGTTCAACCTCCTCGGCCCGCTCGCCAACCCGGCCGGCGCGCGGCACCAGGTGATGGGAGTGTACGAGCCGCGCTGGGTGCCGATCGTGGGCGGGGTCCTCTCCGCGCTCGGCGCCGCCCATGCCTTCGTCGTCCACGGCGAGGGACTCGACGAGATCGCCGTCACCGGGATGACGCACGTGTGCGAGGTGAAGGGGCCGGTGACCGATCGCTACGCGATGCTGCCCGAGGACATCGGGCTGCGACGTCACCCCGAGGCGCAGATCGCCGGCGGCGACGCGGACCAGAACGCCCGGATCCTGAGGGACATCCTCGCCGGACAGGCGGGCGCGCCGCGCGACGCGGTGCTCGCGAACGCGGCCGCCGCCCTCGTCTGCGCGGGCGCCGCACGCGACCTCACCGCGGGGGTGAAGCTCGGGGCCGACTCCATCGACCGCGGCGCCGCCGCCGAGAAGCTCGCGCGCCTCGTCGGCGCGACGACCGGGGCGCCATGACCTTCCTCTCCGACATCCTCGCCCGCAAGCGCGACGAGGTCGAGGCGGCGCGCCGGGCAGTCCCGGAGGCCGAGCTGCGCGATCGGGCGCGCGACCGGGCGGCCCCGCGCGCCTTCGAGGCGGCCCTGTCGCTCCCGGGCGGCCCCGCCCGCGTGGTCGCGGAGGTGAAGCGGGCGAGCCCGTCCGCCGGCGCGATCCGGGCCGGCCTCGACGCGGTCGCCCAGGCGAAGACCTACGCGGCGGCGGGGGCCGCGGCGATCTCGGTCCTCACCGACGGGCCCGGCTTCGGCGGCTCGCTCGCCGACCTCGCCGCCGTGCGGGGCGCCGTGGACGTGCCGCTCCTCCGCAAGGACTTCGTCGTCGATCGCTACCAGCTCCTCGAGGCCCGGGCGCACGGCGCCGACGCCGCCCTCCTCATCGTGGCGGCGCTCGACGCGCCCGCGCTCCCGCGCCTCCTCGAGGCGTGCGGCGAGCTCGGCCTCGCCGCGCTCGTCGAGGTCCACGACGACGCCGAGCTCGAGGCGGCGCTCGGGGCGGGCGCGCGGGTCGTCGGGGTGAACAACCGCAACCTCCGCACGTTCGCCGTCGACCTCGCCGTGTCCGAGCGGCTCCTGCCGCGCCTGCCGTCCGGCGTGCGCGGCGTGGCGGAGAGCGGCGTCCGCTCCGCGGACGACGCGCGGCGGCTCCGGCGCGCCGGGGCGGTGAACCTCCTCGTCGGCGAGGCGCTCGTCCGGGCGGCGGACCCGGGCGCGCTCCTCCGGGAGATGACGGCGTGAGCGAGATGCGAGTCGGCGCGGCGGAGCGGGTGTTCTTCGAGCGCGGAGCGGCGCGCGACGTGCGGGTGAAGATCTGCGGCGTGACGCGCCTCGAGGACGCCCTCGACGCGGCGCGGCTCGGGGCCGACGCGCTCGGGTTCAACTTCTGGGCGCGCTCGAAGCGCTTCATCGCGCCCGCCGCAGCGGGCGAGATCGTCCGGCAGCTGCCGCCGGGGGTCGCGACCTTCGGCGTCTTCGTGGACCCGACCCGGGAGGACGTGCTCCGCGCGATCGCCGCCTCGGGCGTAGGGGCCGTCCAGCTCCACGGCGACGAGCCCCCCGCGCTCTGCGCCTCGCTCCCGCTGCCGGTGGTGAAGGCGATCCGGATCGGCGGCCCAAACGACCTCGCCCAGCTCGCTTCCTACGAGGTGCGCGCGTTCCTCCTCGACTCCGCCTCGGCCGAATACGGCGGCAGCGGCGTGGGCTTCGATTGGTCGCTCGCGACGGAGGCGGCGCGCGAGCTCCCCGTCCTGCTCGCGGGCGGCCTCGATCCGGACAACGTCGCGGCGGCGGTGCGGACGGTCCGGCCGCTCGGCGTGGACGTCGCGAGCGGCGTCGAGTCGGCGCCCGGCGTGAAGGACCCCGCGAGGATGGCGCTCTTCATCCGGCGGGCGAAGGAGACCCGGTGACGGCGCCGTCGTCGGTCCCGGACGCCCGCGGGCGGTTCGGCGCGTACGGGGGAAGGTTCGTGCCCGAGACGCTCGTCCCGGCGCTCGACGAGCTCGAGGCGGCGTGGCGCGCGGCGCGCGAGGACGCGATCTTCCAGAACGAGCTGTACGAGCTGCTCACGCGCTTCGCCGGGCGCGAGACGCCGCTCTCCGAGGCGCGGCGGATGTCGGCCGACGCGGGCGGCTGCCGGGTGCTCCTGAAGCGCGAGGACCTCTGTCACACCGGCGCGCACAAGATCAACAACACCCTCGGCCAGGTGCTGCTCGCGCGCCGGATGGGGAAGCGGCGCATCATCGCCGAGACCGGCGCCGGCCAGCACGGCGTCGCCACCGCCACCGCCGCGGCGCTCTTCGGCCTCCCGTGCGAGGTCTACATGGGGGCGCTCGACGTCGAGCGCCAGGCGCTGAACGTCTTCCGCATGCAGCTCCTCGGGACGAAGGTGATCCCGGTCCAGTCCGGCTCGCGCACGCTCAAGGACGCGATGAACGAGGCGCTGCGCGACTGGGTGACGAACGTCCGCGACACGCACTACATCATCGGCTCCGTCGCCGGCCCGCATCCCTACCCCGCCCTCGTGCGCGACTTCCAGTCGGTGATCGGCAAGGAGGCCCGCCGCCAGGTGCTCGATCTCGCCGGGCGCCTCCCCGACGCGGTGATCGCCTGCGTGGGCGGCGGCTCGAACGCGATGGGGATCTTCACCGCCTTCGTGCCCGACCCGCAGGTCCGGCTCGTCGCGGTGGAGGCAGCCGGCCACGGACTCTCCTCCGGGAAGCACGGGGCCTCGCTTACGAAGGGCACGCCCGGGGTCCTCCACGGCTCGCGGAGCTACGTCCTGCAGGACGCGCACGGCCAGATCGCGGAGGCCCACTCCATCTCGGCGGGGCTCGATTATCCGGGCGTCGGGCCGGAGCTCTCCTATCTGAAGGACGCGGGGCGCATCACGCTCATGCAGGCGACGGACGCCGAGGCGCTCGAGGCATTCCGTTACCTCGCGCGCACCGAGGGGATCATCCCCGCGCTCGAGACCGCCCACGCCATCTCTGCGGCGCGCGCGGTGGCCCGCGCGCTCGGGCCGGAGGGGCTTCTCGTCGTGAACGTGTCGGGTCGCGGCGACAAGGACGCCGATCAGGTGCGCCGCATGCTCGAGGCGGCGGAGCGGCCCGCGCCGCGGAGCGCCCGGCGGGCCGCGCGTCGGAGGACGAAGCGATGACGACCGCGCCGAAGCTGCCGGAGGCGCCCCCCTCCTCCGACCGGATCGCGACGACCTTCGCCCGCTGCCGCGCGGCCGGCGAAACGGCTCTCGTCACCTACGTGATGGCGGGCGATCCCGACCTCGCCACGTCGAAGGCGATGGCGGTCGCCTGCGCCGAGGGCGGGGCCGATCTCATCGAGATCGGGATCCCCTTCTCCGACCCCATCGCCGACGGCCCGACCATCCAGCACGCCGCCGAGCGCGCCCTCGCCGTGGGGACGACGACGCGCGACGTCCTGGCGGTCGCGGCACACCTCCGCGCCCGCTCCGCTGTCCCGATCGCGCTCATGGGGTACCTGAACCCGATCCTCGCCCACGGCGTCGAGCGCTTCGCGAAGGACTGCGAGAAGGCGGGGGTGGACGCGCTCATCGTCCCGGATCTCCTACCGGAGGAGTCGGGCGAGATGTCCCCGGTGCTCGCAGCGCGCGGCGTCCGCACGGTCTTCCTGCTCGCCCCGACCTCCGGGCCCGAGCGGATCGCGGCCGCGGCGCGCGCCGCGAGCGGCTTCCTCTACTTCGTGTCGGTGACGGGCGTGACGGGCGCACGCAAGTCGTCCCCGCAGGAGCTCGCGCCGCAGCTCGCGGCGGTGCGCGAGAGGAGTCCCGTGCCGGTGGTGATCGGCTTCGGCGTGTCCTCTCCGGACCAGGCGCGGGCGATGGGCCGGCTCGCGGACGGGGTCGTCGTCGGAAGCGCCATCGTCCAGCGGATCGCCGAGGGCGGTGCCCGCGCGGCGCGCGCCGCGCGGGTGAAGCGGTTCGTCGGGTCGCTCAAGCGGGCGCTGCGATAGGGACCCCGGCGCGCCTGCCGATCAGCCGATCAGCCCGGCCGGATGGATGACGTGCACGCCATCATCCGACTTCCGCATGTGCGGCCGGGAGATCCAGCGGCAGCTCATGCACAGAGTCCGGGCCCCTTCCGCGGTGACGCGGACCTGGAGATCCCCGCCGCAGAGGATGCACCCACCCTCGAGCGAGAAGTCCTTGGTCTCGATCGCGTGTCCATGTTCGGCCCGCATGTGCAGGAGGTAACACCTGTTCGCGGGTTGGCAAGCGCATGCGACCCCGGGCGGGGCGCGCCGCCTGCTCCGGGACGCCAGAAAGGCCGACCTGATCCGCTGTAGGCGAAGGTGAGGCCGGCCGAGCGACCGGCGGCCGGAGTGCCTACAGCGTCCGACCCACGGCGCCGGCGATCACCCGCGCCTGCTTCATGAGCTCCTCGAACTCGTGCGGCGTGAGCGACTGCTGCCCGTCCGAGAGCGCCTTGTCCGGGTGAGGGTGGACCTCGACGATGATCCCGTCCGCGCCCGCCGCGATCCCGGCGCGGGCCATCGCGCCGACGTGCGCGCGGAGGCCGATGCCGTGCGACGGGTCCACCATGACGGGCAGGTGGGTGAGCGACTTCAGGACCGGCACCGCGTTCAGGTCGAGGGTGTTGCGGGTCATCGTCTCGAACGTCCGGATGCCTCGCTCGCAGAGCGCCACCTGGTAGTTGCCGCGCGAGAGGATGTACTCGGCCGCCATGAGCCACTCCTTCAGGGTGGCGGAGGGACCGCGCTTCAGGAGCACGGGCTTGCGGACGTTCCCGAGGTGCTTCAGGAGCGAGAAGTTCTGCATGTTTCGCGCGCCGATCTGGAGGACGTCGGCGTAGTCCGCCACCATCGGCAGGTTCTCGACGTCCATCACCTCGGTCACGATCTTGAGGCCCGTCTCCTCCCGGGCGAGGGCGAGCAGGCGGAGCCCCTCCTCCGCGAGGCCCTGGAACTCGTACGGGCTCGTCCGCGGCTTGAACGCGCCGCCGCGCAGGAAGCGGGCGCCGGCCGCCTTCACGGCGTGGGCCGCCTCCAGGATCTGCTCCTTCGACTCGACCGAGCACGGACCTGCCATCACCGCGATCTCACGGCCTCCGAGCGGCACGCCGCCGACGTCGATGACGGTGTCCTCCTCCTTCACCTCGCGCGAGACGAGCTTGAACGGCTGCGAGACGCGGATCGCGTCGGCCACCCCCGGCATGGTCTCGAACTGCCCGGGATCGAGGCCGCCCTTGTTTCCGGTGATGCCGATCGCGACGCGCTCTGCCCCCGGGATGGGATGGGCCGCGAGCCCCATCGTGCGGATCTTCTCCACGACGGCGTCTATCTCCGCCTGCGCGGCGTGCGGCTTCATGACGACGAGCATCGGGTGTCTCCCGGGAAGGCCCGAGTCTTAGCACGGGAGGCTGGGGTGTGATCCCGCCGCCGCGACGTACCCGACACCTGGGACGCGCCCGATCGCCCGGACCCCCTGCGCGCGCACGCCGCCCTGCCTATGTTCGGCGGGGAGGGCGAAAGGGATGGCCGGTCTGCTGAGGACGATCCGCCGGGCCGCGCTGCAGGTGCAGCGTCTCGCGAGCGCGCTCGAGGTGCCCGGGGCGGAGAACCGCGTCGAGAAGAGGACGGACTTCTCGAACTGTCCGCGGCCGGTGCTGCTCCTGCACGGCTGGTTCAGCGCGCGCCGGACCTTCGAGGTGCTCGAGCGACGCCTCCGCCGCGACGGCTACGGGGTCTTCTCGCTCGACCTCGGCGGCGCGCGCGTCTCGTTCCTCGGCCGCGGGGTCGACGACCTCGCCGACCTCGTCCGGGCGAAGGTGGAGCGGATCTACGCGCGCCACCCCGGCCTCGGACCGCTCACGATCGTCGGCCACTCGAAGGGCGGCCTCATCGCGGCCTACTACGTGAAGAAGCTCGGCGGCTGGCGCCGGACGCGCGCGGTGGTGACCCTGGGGACGCCGCACCGCGGCACGCCGACCGCGTGGTTCGGCCTCCCCTTCGCGCTCGTCGCCCGCTCCCTCGTGCAGATGATCCCGGGCAGTCCCTTCCTCGCCCGCCTGCACGACGGTCCGTGGCCCGCCCAGGTCCGCCTCGTCTCGATCTGGTCGCGCCAGGACGGCGCCTCGCCCTACCCGTCCTGCGTCATCGACACGCACGGCCTGCCGCAGCTCGCGAACGTCGAGGTCGAGGGCGACCACCGCGCCCACCTCGTCCGCAAGCGCACCTACGAGGTGATCTTGCGCGAGGTGCGCGCGGCCGAGGCGGACGCCCCCGTCCAGAAGGGGCCGCTCACCGGCATGGCCGGCGGCCGCTCGAAGATCGCGCGCGCCGCGGTCGCCGCCCGGACCGCCGGGACGGGCGCGGCGTAGGGCGAGTCGATCCGGACACTCCCGGTCCCGGTCCCGGTCCCGGTCCAGGTCCAGGTCCAGGTCCAGGTCGAGGTCGAGGTCGACGACCACGTCCACGACCACGTCCAAGTCCACGTCCACGGGAAAGCGCCTTACACTCTTCCCGTGCGCGACCGCCGCTGGGACTTCCTCTACGATCGGCAGAAGCAGCCGGTGAAGGCCTACGTCCTCGAGCGGTTCGCCGAGGAGGTCGCCGCGGAGATCGCCGCCTGGCCGCCGCCGTTCGTGGACTGGGTCTCGGAGGAGCTACGGACGCGCTGGGAGCCGGGCGCCGCCGAGCGGCCGCGCGACGACGTCGTGCGCTTCGCGCTCGAGATCGCGCGGCTCGACCTCCTGCGCGAATTCGAGGAGGTCGAGCGCAGGCTCCGCGCCGACGCGCACCGGCTCCAGTCACCCGCCGAGGAGGCCGCGCTTCACCTCCTCGTGCGACTCCTCACCGAGAAGTGCCTCGGGCTGAAGGAGCACGCCGAGTCGATGAGGCTCCGCCGCGAGGATCTCGCGGGCGCGCTCGTCGACGTCGAGCGCCGGCTGTTCCGCGTCACGCTGGCGTGACGTCCCCCCGCTATTTCGGCACCTTCTCCCAGTCCGCGAGGAACTTCTTCAGCCCCGCGTCGGTGAGAGGGTGCTTCGCGAGCTGGTCGATCACCGAGAACGGGATCGTCGCGACGTCGGCCCCGAGCTTCGCCGCCTCGAGCACGTGGATCGGGTGGCGGACCGAGGCGACGAGCACCTTCGTGTCGAACCGGTAGTTTCGGTAGATCTGCACGATGACCCCGATGAGCTGCATCCCGTCCTGCGAGATGTCGTCGAGCCGACCCACGAACGGGGACACGTAGGTCGCCCCCGCCTTCGCGGCGAGGAGCGCCTGCACCGCCGAGAAGCACAGCGTGACGTTCGTCTTCACGCCCTCCTGCGCGAGCGCCTTCACGGCGCGGAGCCCCTCGACGATGAGCGGGATCTTGATGACGACCTGCGGCCCGTACTTCGCGAGCTGCCGGGCCTCCTTCAGCATCCCCTCGGCGTCGATCGCCGTCACCTCCGCGGAGATGGGACCGGGGACGAGCGCCACGATCTCCTTCAGCACGTCGCCGAACGCCCGGCCGGTCTTCGCGACGAGCGACGGATTCGTCGTCACGCCGTCGCACAGGCCGAGGGCCATCGCCTTCTTGATCTCGCCGACGTCGGCCGAGTCGATGAAGAATTGCATCCGGGTGGGCCTCCGGTGAGGGGGGAGAGCGGTCCATAGCGCACCGGCGCGCGGTGCCGCAAGGGGCCATGAAATGCTATACCGGCGTGCACTGACATGCGCAGCCGGCCGAAAGCACGTCCGCGCCGCGGGCAGACGTCCTCGAGTCCCCTGGCGACCGCGGGCGCCCGGGTGTTGAAGCTCGGGCGGCGCGGCGCGAAGGGCGTCCGCGGCGGGTCGAAGGAGCTCCTCGACTATGGCCGCACCGTCATCGCCGCAGAATCGCGCGCGATCGGCGCGGTGGATCTCGGCGAGCCGTTCGCCGAGGCAGTCCGCTGGATCCTCGACTGCAAGGGGCGGGTCGTCGTCACCGGAATGGGGAAGCCGGGCTTCGTCGCCCAGAAGATCTCGGCGACGCTCGCTTCCACCGGCACGCCCTCCCTCTACGTCCACCCCGCAGAGGCGGCCCACGGCGATCTCGGGCGGATCGCGAAGGACGACGTCGTCATCGCGCTCTCCAACTCCGGCGAGACGGAGGAGATCCTCCGGCTCCTCCCCGCGCTGAAGAAGATCGGCGTCCGGATCGTCGCCCTCACCCGCGACCGATCGAACCCGCTCGCCCGCGGCGCCGACCTCGTCGTACCGATCGGGAACGTGGAGGAGGCCTGCCCGATGGGGCTCGCTCCCACCGCCTCGACCGCCGTTCTCCTCGCGATCGGCGATGCCCTCGCTATGACGATCCTCGCGAACCGTCCCTTCGACCGCGAGGAGTACGCGCTCTTCCACCCGGGCGGGAAGCTCGGCCGCGGGCTCATGAAGGTCGGCGAGATCATGCGCCAGGCGGAGGCGAACCCGACGGTGCGCGAGGACGAGCCGCTCGCCGCGGCCGTCGCCGTGATGACCGAGACCCCGGGCCGGCCCGGCGCGGCGAGCGTCGTGGACGCGGCGGGGAAGCTCGTCGGCATCTTCACCGACGGGGATCTCCGCCGCCTCGTCGAGCACGGGCAGACCGACTTCACGCGCCCGGTCTCGACGGCGATGGGGCGGAATCCGCGCACCGTCCGTCCGGGCGCGCTCGTGGTGGACGCGGCCCGCGTCCTGCGCCTCGCCGCCATCGACCAGGTGCCGGTCGTCGACGACGAGGGGCGGCCGGTCGGTCTGCTCGACGTGCAGGACCTCCTCGCGGCGAAGATGCTGTAGGCCGCGTCCCCGCCGCGGGCGCCCTCGCCGCGCCGTGTGCACCTCTTCAGGCGAGTTGGCCGCGATCCACGACCTCCAGCAGACGGGCATCCGGCGGATCGGCACGCCGCGAGCGGGCTTTCGGTACCTCAAGCCGGACGGCCGCCCGCCCGCGCGGGCGGACCTCGAGCGGATCCGCGACCTGCGCATCCCGCCCGCCTGGACCGAGGTCCGGGTGACCCCCCTTCCCGCATCGAAGCTCCAGGCGATCGGCCGCGACCGCGCAGGGCGCTGGCAGTACCGCTACCACCCGGACTTTGCGCGCCGCCGCGCGTCCGCGAAGTATCGCCGCCTCCTCCGCTTCGCCGCCGCCCTGCCGCGGATCCGCGCCGCGGTCGCGCGCGACATGCGGCGGCGCGAGCTGTCGCGGGAGCGCGTGCTCGCAGCGGTGGTGCGCCTTCTCGAGAGCTGCCAGATGCGGCCGGGGAGCGAGACCTACGCGCGCGAGAACGGGAGCTTCGGGCTCACGACCCTCCGGCCACGACACGTGAAGGTCGCGGGCACGCTCGTGGTGTTCGACTACCGCGGAAAGTCGGGCCAGCGGCAGATCCGGGAGCTGCGCGACCGCCGGATCGCGCGGCTCGTGTGCGAGCTCCTGCGCGTCCCGGGCCGGGACGTCTTCAAGTTCGTCGAGGGCGGCGAGGTCGTCGACGTGCGGCGGCGCCACGTGAACGCGTACATCCGCGCGGCGGCCGGCGCACCGTTCACCGCGAAGGACTTCCGGACATGGGCGGGGACGCTGCTCTGTGCGAGCGCGCTCGCCGAGGCCGCGGAGCGGGGCGGCGCGGAGCGGCGCCGCGCGCGCATCGCGAAGGAGGCGATGAAGGCGGTCGCGGCGAAGCTCGGCAACACGCCGGCGGTCGTGCGGGCGTCCTACGTCAGCCCGGCGGTGCTGGAGGCGTTCGCGAAGGGGCGCGTCATCGGCTGCTGCCTGGGAGCGCGCGACGTCCTGGGGGCGCCGCGCCGCGGGGGCCTGCACGACGCTGAGCGCGAGGTGCTCGCCCTCCTGCGCGCGTCCGCGGCGGGCAAGGCGAACGGCCCCGACCTGCGCGTCGTCCGCGGCGCGGCGCGCCCCGTGGCGCGCCCGACGCGGCCGGCCGGGGCGACCGCGAAGCCGTTCCGGCGCGCGGCGCGCGGCCCCGAGCGGGAGTGTTAGCGCTGTTGGACTGATCCCGTAAACGCGCCCGAGCCCGAGCCCGCGCCCGAAACAGCCGGGCTCGGACTCGGGCTCGTTCACGGGCTCGGGGCTCAAGCCAACTGTGCACCGCTGTGAGAGCAGGACCGGCGGGATCTTCCGCCGTGGTCGTGGTCGTGGTCGTGGTCGTGAGCTCGGTGGTCCGCTCGGGCTCGCGTCCACGTCCACATCCGCGTCCGCGTCCACGCGGAGGGTACACGTGGGCTGCTCAGATCACCCGCTCGTTCCCGCCGTCGATCGGGATCTGCGCGCCGGTCGTCTTCGCGAACAGCTCGCCGCACAGCTCCGCGGCGAGCTCCGCGACGTCGCGGGAGCGGATCTCGGTGCGCAGGAGGTTCTTCGTCTTGTACTGCTCGACGGTCATGCCGTAGCTCTGCGCGCGGGCGACGAGCACCTCCGGCGTCCAGACGCCGGTGTCGAAGACCGCGTCGGGGTGGAGCGTGTTCACTCGGATGCCTGCGCCGGCCCACTCGAGCGCGGCGACGCGCGCGAGCTGCGTCAGGGCGGCCTTCGACGCCGAGTAGGCGGCGGCCCCCGGCCCGGGCGCCGGGACGTTCTTCGAGCCGATGACGACGACGCGCCCGCCGCGCGGCGCGAGCTGCAGCAGCGGCTGCGCCTCGCGGAGGAGCGCGAGGTTCGCGTCGAGGTTCACGCGGAGGACCTTGCGCCACTCCTCGTCAGCGAGCGCCTCGATGCGCCGGCTCGCCGGGAAGATGCCGGCGTTCAGCACGAGCATGTCGAGCCCGCCGAAGGCCCGCACGCCCGTCTCGAGCGCGGCGCCGAGCTGTTCGGTGCTCGCGACGTCGCACACGAGGCCGAGATAATCGGGGCGCGCGTGGAGCTGCTCGACGGCGGGGCTGAGATCGAGCCCGACCACCGCGGCGCCGCGCGCGAGGAGCGACTCCACGCAGGATCTCCCGATGCCGGAGGCGGCGCCGGTGACGAGCGCGACTTCCCCCGCGAAAGCGAGCGGCTTCCCCGCGGCACGGAGCTTCGCCTGCTCGAGGTCCCAGTACTCGACGTCGAACACGTCCCGGGCCGGGAGCGCCCGATAGCCGCCGAGGAGCGCCGCCCGCTCGATGATGTCCATCGTGTGGGCGTAGATGTCGAACACGATCGCCGCGTCGTTCGCGCTCCTCCCCGCGGTCGCGACGCCGAGCTCGGGGTCGAGGATCACCCGAGGCGCCGGATCGAGCATCGTCTTCCGGTCGCGCGCCGCGGGGGCGTGCTCCTCGAAGTAGCGCCGGTACTCCGCGGCGTAGCGCTCCACGTCGCGACCGAGGAGCGGCAGGCGCTTCGTGCGGATCACGTGGTCGGGAGTGGCCGGACCTTGCTGCGAGAGCTGCGCGACGTCGGGGCGGCGGGCGAAGGCGAGGCTGCGCGGGTCACGGTGGACGGCGAGCAACATCGGGGCACCCGCCGCGTCGGAGACGGCGCGGCGCAGCGCGGCCATCTCCCGGCGCGGCGGCGCGGAGGCGGCCGGGGACGGGGCGCGGCGCGGGGGCAGCTCCCAGGCGCGCGCGCGCGCCAGGTACTCCTCCGCCTTCGAGACGAGCGCGATCATCCGCTCGTAGGACTCCCGTGCCGTGTCCCCGAACGAGAAGACGCCGTGGCTCATGAGCACCATGCCGATGGTGCGGGGGCCGAGCCCGCCCGCCAGCCGCTCCGCGCAGAGGCGCGCGAGATCGAAACCGGGCATGACGTAGGGGACGACCAGCACCGAGTCGCCGTAGATCTCGCGGATGCGCTCGGCCGCGTCGGTGGAGTTCGTCACCGTCACGACCGCATCGGCGTGCGTGTGGTCGACGTACCGGTGCGGCAGGATCGCGTGGAGGATCGCCTCGACCGAAGGCGTCGGCGCGGTCGCGCGCGTCATGCGGGTGCGGAGCTCGTTCACCATCTGTGGGTCCGAGAGGGCGGCGAGCTTCGCGAGCGCGAGCAGGGGCGCCATGCGCACCGGGGAGAACCCCGAGGCGTCGATGCGCGTGAGATCCGCGCCGCTCCCCTTCACGTAGAGGATGGTCTCGTCGGCGCCGACGAGATCCCGCTCGACGATCTTCACCGAGGTGTTGCCGCCGCCGTGGAGGACGAGGGCGCTCTCGCGCCCGAGCAGCCTCGAGGTGTAGACGCGCAGCCCGAGGTCGCCCTGGAATTGTGCGGCCTCACCGTCGTTCCACAAGCTGTTCATGCGGGCGCTCCGGCCGCCTCCGGGCGGTGCGAGAGAAGGGCCTGCCATTCTACGCGAGGTCCTTCCCGCCCGCCCGCGCGCGACGTTCACCGCGCGCGGATCCCCGCGCCGCACGCGGCCGCAATCAGCCCGGGTAGAGGCCGGCGGGGGTGAGGTCCTCGCGCGGGACGAGCGCGAGGAGCTGCGCCACCGTCCGGCCCGTGCCGGGCACGACGCGCTCCGGGCACAGCTCGGCGAGGGGCGCGAGCGCGAAGCGCCTCACGACGAGGCCGGGGTGCGGCACCACCAGCGCGGGGCGGCGGATCACCTCGTCGCCGTAGAGCAGGACGTCGAGGTCGAGCGTGCGGGCCGACCAGCGCACGCCGCTCCGCACGCGGCCGGCGCTCCGCTCGATGCGCTGCAAGGTCGCGAGCAGCGCGAGCGGGGGCACGTCCGCCTCGAGCTCGAGGGCCGCGTTCAGGTAGCGTGGCTGGGGCGGACCGAGCGGCGCCGCGTCCCAGACGCGGGAGGCGCGCAGGAGCGCGACCCTCGGCTCCTGCCGCAGCTCGCGAGCCGCGAGGGCGAGGTTCGCCCAGCGATCGCCCAGGTTCGAGCCGACGCCGACGTACGCGCGCACGATCCCATCATACGACCGGGTTGCGCAGCACGCCGATCCCCGAGACCTCGACCTCGACCCAGTCGCCGCGCCGGATCGCGCCGACGCCCTCGGGCGTTCCGGTGGCGACGACGTCGCCGGGCAGGAGCGTCATGACTCCGGAGATGTAGGCGAGGAGGGCGAAGGCGTCGAACGCCATGTCGCGGGTGTGGCCGCGCTGCCTCTCGACCCCGTTCACGCGGCACACCACCGAGAGATCGAGCGGGTCGAGCGCGGTCTCGACCACCGGCCCCAGCGGGCAGAAGGTGTCGAACCCCTTCGCGCGGGTGAACTGCTTCTCCTCCCGCTGGATGTCGCGCGCCGTGACGTCGTTCAGGCAGGTGTAGCCGAACACCGCGAGCTTCGCCTCGACCGCGCTCGCGCGCGACAGCGTGCGCCCCACCACCACGGCGAGCTCCGCCTCGTGGTGGACCTCGTTCGACTGCTCGGGGCAGCGGATCGCGTCCTGCGGTCCGATCACCGCGGAGGGCGGCTTGAGGAACAGAAGCGGGACCGCAGGCACCTCGTTGCCGAGCTCCTTCGCGTGCGCCCGGTAGTTCCGGCCGACACACACCACCTTCGAGGGTTCCACCGGCGCGAGGAGCTGGACCTCGGCGAGCGCCAGCGCCTTTCCCTCCGGCAGGCCCCCCGCCCAGGGCGCCGCTGACAGCGGCCGCACGTTCGTCCCCTCGACGAGCCCGTGGCGGTCGTGGCCGCCGTGGCGGAACCGGCAGGTCCTCATCGCGGGCTCCCGGCTCCTCCCTCTCCACTCCGTGGAGAGGGAGGCATGGGGGAATGAGGCCGGAGGCCGAGCACGTCGGCCATGTCGTAGAGCCCCGCGGGCTTCCCGACGATCCAGCGGGCGGCCCGGATGGCGCCGTGCGCGAACTGCTCGCGGGAGGTGGCGCGATGCGTGAGCTCGAGCCGCTCGCCCTCGCCGCAGAAGAAGACCGTGTGCTCGCCGACGACGTCGCCGCCGCGGAGCGTCTGCACCCCGATCTGCCAGGGCGGCCGCTCGCCGGTGATGCCGTGGCGCGCGAAGGCGAGCGCGTCCTTGGGATCGCGCCCGAGCGCCTCGGCGGCCACCTCGCCGAGGCGGACGGCGGTGCCTGACGGCGCGTCCCGCTTCTTCTTGTGGTGGAGCTCGACGATCTCGACGTCGTAGGCATCGCCGAGCATGTTCGCGGCCTGCCGGACGAGGTCGAAGAGGACCGTCACGCCGACGCTCATGTTCGGCGCGAGGAGGATCGGGATCCGGCGGGCGGCCGCCGCGACGCGTGCCTTCGCCTCCGGGGTGAAGCCGGTCGAGCCGACGACGAGCGGGACCCCGCGCTCCGCGCAGGTCTCCGCGTGGCGCGCGGACGCCTCGTGGGTGGTGAAGTCGATCGCGACGTCGGCGCCGTCGAGCGCCGTCGCGAGCTCATCGACGACGAGGATTCCGGCGGGCCCCGCGCCGGCGAGGACGCCCGCGTCCTGTCCGACCGCCCCCCCTGGCCGCTCGACGGCGCCGACGAGCGACATCCCCTCGGTCACCCGGACGAGCCGGACGATCTTCATCCCCATCCGGCCGGCAGCGCCGGTCACCACGACCCTGATCATGCGTCTCTCCGACCCTCTCTCCCTGAGGGAGAGGAGGATCTCAGGCGAGCTTCAGGATGCCGAACCGCTGCATCGCGTCGCGGATCTTCGCGAGGTTCGCGTCGGACACCGGCGCGAGCGGCAGCCGCAGCTCGCCGGATGCCTTGCCGAGCAGCGACACCGCCGCCTTGACCGGTCCCGGGTTCGTCTCGAGGAACATCGCGCGGTTCAGCTCCGCCATCGCAACCTGCTTCTCGAGCGCCTTCGCGAGGTCGGGCTTGCGCGCCGCCACGACGAGCTCCTTCATCGCGCTCGGCGCGATGTTGCCGACGACCGAGATCACCCCGTGGCCGCCGCAGGCGATGTAGGGGAGGACCGTGAAGTCGTCCCCGGAGAGGAACGCGATCGCGTCCTTCCCCACCTTCTCGACGAGCTGGACCTGCCGATCCAAGTTCGCGGTGGCCTCCTTGATGCCGACGATCGCGCCCGCCTTGACGAGGCGCGCGACCGTCTCCGGCAGCATGTCCACCGCCGTGCGCGAAGGGACGTTGTAGGCGACGACCGGGAAGCGGGCCGCCTCCCAGATCGCCACGTAGTGGCGGTAGAGCCCCTCGGGCGTCGGCTTGTTGTAGTAGGGGGTGACGACGAGCGCGGCGTCGGCCTTCAGCTCCTTCGCCATCTTCACGGACTCGATCGCCTCGTGCGTCGCGTTCGAGCCCGCGCCGGCGATGACGAGCACGCGGCCTCTCGCCTGCTCGACGACCGTGCGGATGACGTCCGCCCGCTCGGCGGCGGTGAGCGTGGCGGCCTCGCCGGTCGTGCCGCAGGGCACGATCCCGTCGGTCCCCATGAGGATCTGCCACTCGACGAGCTCGCGCAGCGAGCGGAGGTCGACCGCGCCGTCCTTCATCGGCGTGACGATCGCCACCATCGAGCCTTGGAGTCGCGCCATGGTCGCCTCTCCTACGTGGAAAAGGGCCTCGATGCTACCCGATCCGGGAGCGGGCGGGGAGCGGGGCCTCGCCGCGGACGAGGTCCGCCCAGGTCTCCCGCTTGCGCGCGACGTGCACGCGCTTCCCCTGGACCAGCACCTCGGCCGCGCGCGGACGCGCGTTGTAGTTCGAGGACATGGCGAACCCATAGGCGCCCGCCGAGCGGACGACGAGGAGGTCGCCGGCCCGAGGCTCGGGCATGCGGCGCTTCCTGGCCAGGAAGTCGGACGACTCGCAGATCGGCCCCACCACGTCGCACACGATCTCGCGCGCGTCGGGGCGCGGCGCGCCCGCCGACTCGATCGCGTGGTGCGCGCCGTAGTAGCTCGGGCGGACGAGGTCGTTCATGGCGGCGTCCACGACGACGAACGTCTTTCGTCCGCTGCGCTTCAGATGAAGCACCCGCGTCGCGAGGACCCCCGCGTTCCCGACGAGCACGCGCCCCGGCTCGAGGAGCACCTCGCCTCCGAACCGCGCGAGGGCCTTCTTGATGGCGGCGCCGTACGCGTCGGGATGCGGCGGCTCCTCGTCCGAGTAGGTGATGCCGAGCCCGCCCCCGACGTCCACGTGGCCGAGGCGGATCCCGCCCGCCTCGAGCTCGCGCACGAGGGCGAGCACCCGGGCGATCGCGTCGAGGAACGGCCGCACGCTCGTGATCTGGGATCCGATGTGGCAGCCGATCCCCTTCACCTCGAGGGCCGGGTCCGCCGCGGCGAGCGCGTAGAGCCGCCGCGCGTCCGCGACCGAGACCCCGAACTTGTTCCCCCGGAGCCCGGTGGAGATGTACGGGTGCGTCTTCGGGTCGACGTCCGGGTTCACGCGCAGCGCGATGGGGGCCCGGCGGCCGAGCCGCCGCGCGACGATCGAGACGCGAGCGAGCTCGGAGCCGCTCTCGACGTTGAGCACCCGCACCCCTGCCTCGAGGGCGAAGGCGATCTCCTCGTCGGTCTTTCCGACGCCGGAGAAGACCACCTTGCGCGGATCCCCTCCGGCGCGGAGGACGCGGTAGAGCTCGCCGCCCGAGACGATGTCGAATCCGGAGCCGAGACGCGCGAACAGGCTCAGCACGGAGAGGTTCGAGTTCGCCTTCACCGCGTAGCAGACGAGATGGCGGAGCCCCGCGAGCGAGCGGTGCAGGACCTTCCAGTGCCGCGTGAGCGTCGCGCCGGAGTAGACGTAGAGCGGCGTGCCGTAGCGCTCGGCGAGCCGCTCGAGCGGGATCGACTCGGCGTGGAGGATGCCGTTCTTTCGCAGGAAGTGGTTCACGGCGTCTTCGGAGCTGAAGGCGTTTTCGCGCACGCGTCACAGCCGGCGGACTCCGCGCCGGACCGCTCGCCGCCGTCGCGCGCTCCCGGCTCGCGCGGCGCCGTGAGGTCCGCCTTCGAGGGCGGGCGAGGCGCCGCCTTCACGCCGCACGCGGCGAGGAGGAGGGCGGCGAGCGCGGCCCGGATCACCGCTCCCCCCTGCGCAGGGCCTTTTCCCAGCGCGCGATCTGGCTGGCCACCTGGCGCGGGCCGGGCCCGCCCGGCAGCTCCCGGCGGGCGAGGCTCCGGCGCGCGTCGAAGCAGCGGAGCACGTCCTTCTCGAAGCGAGCGTGGAACGTCCTCCACTCGGCGGCGGTCAGCCGCGCGAGGGGACGCCCCTGCGCCGTCGCGAACGCCGCGGCCTTCCCCACCGCCTCGTGCGCCTCGCGGAACGGAACCCCACGCTCGACGAGGTACTCCGCCACGTCCGTGGCGAGCGCCTCGCCCGACCCGAGCGCCTCCTCCATCCGGTCCGGGTGGAACCGCGCGGTCTCGATCGCGCCCGCGACGGCGTCGGCGGTGAGGGCGAGCGCGGCGGCGGCGCCGAGGAGCGGCCGCTTGTCCTCCTGCAGGTCGCGGTTGTACGAGAGCGGCAGGTTCTTCAGGACGGCGAGGAGCGCGACGAGGTCGCCGATGGCGCGCCCGGCCCGGCCCCGCGCGAGCTCCCCCACGTCCGGGTTCTTCTTCTGCGGCATGAGCGAGGAGCCGGTCGCGAAGGCGTCGGCGAGCGTCATGAAGCCGAACTCCTTCGTCGTCCAGAGCACGATCTCCTCGCCCACGCGCGACAGGTGGACCGCCGCGAGCGCGCAGGCGAAGAGCAGCTCGACGGCGCTGTCGCGGTCCGAGACCGCGTCGAGCGAGTTCTGCGTCACGCCGGCGAGCCCGAGCGACCGCGCGACCCCTGCGCGGTCGAGCGGCAGGGTCGTCGCGGCGAGCGCGCCCGAGCCGAGCGGCGAGATGGAGGCGCGCCGGCGGACCTCGCCGAGCCGCTCGCGGTCGCGCCCGAACGCCTCGACGTGCGCGAGCAGGTGGTGGGCGAGCGAGATGGGCTGGGCGCGCTGCAGGTGCGTGTAGCCGGGGAGGATGGTCCGCTGGTGCTCGCGTGCGCGCGCGACGAAGGCGCGCTGCAGCTGCGAGAGCGCCGCGTCGGCGCGCCCGCAGGCGCCGACGACGAAGAGCCGCTCGTCGAGCGCGACCTGGTCGTTGCGGCTGCGCCCCGCGTGCAGGTAGCCCGCGTCCTTCCCGACGAGCTCCCCGAGCCGCCGCTCGACGTGGGTGTGGACGTCCTCGAGCGCCGGGTCGAAGTGGATCTTCCCGCGCGCGAACTCACCCTTCACGCGCTCGAGCGCGGCGACGACGCGACGGGCCACCGCCTTCGGGACGATGCTCCTCCGGGCGAGCATCTGGACGTGCGCCTGGCTGCCGCGGATGTCCTCCGCCCACAGCGCGGCGTCGTCCTGGATCGAGACGGAGAGCGCGACGAGCCTGGGATCGGCCTCCCCGGCGAGCGCCGCGCGGGAGACGGGTTTCGGCTTCCTATTCGCCCTCATGCGGAGGCGCGGACGTTAACATGCGGCCGCGCGGGCCGGGAGTCCCTCCCGCGCTCGAACCGGTCGGCCGTGCTGCGGCTCACACCCGAGAGGAGAGCGAGATGTCGAGCGACATGGTGGTGACGCTGCCGGGCGGGAAGCGGGTCGATGCGCAGCTCGGCGCGCACCTCATCCGGACCGACCAGCCCGCGTCGAGCGGAGGCGAGGACTCCGCGCCCTCGCCGTTCCAGCTCTTCCTCGCCGCGATCGGCACCTGCGCCGGGATCTACGTGGCGGGGTTCTGCCAGAAGCGCGGCCTCGCGACCGAGGGGATCCGGCTTCACCAGCGGAACCACCTGGATCGCGAGACGGGGGCCCTGACCCGCGTCGAGATCGACATCGAGGTCCCGCCCGGCTTTCCCGAGAAGTACCTCGAGGCGCTCGTCCGCGTGGCGGACCAGTGCGCGGTGAAGAAGGCGATCCAGGCGCAGCCGGTGTTCGAGGTGAAGGCGATCGTCGCTCCGCAGCGCTCGTGAGGCGTCCGCGCGGGCGGACCGCGCGGCGCTGAAGTACGCTTCGGCCCCGGATGGCCGCCCTCGAGCTCTTCCACCGCCTCGCCGAGCCCGAGTCCGCGGCAGCCCGGACGCTCGTGCGCGAGCTCAGCCTCCTCGAACGGGTCGCCTTCCGGAACGTCGCCTTCGACTCGCACCGGGACGCGCTCGGGGCGCACGGCGGGGGGCGCACGCCCGCGCTCTGGGACGGCGCGCGCCTCCACGAGGGGCTCGACGCAATCCGGGCGGCGCTCTCCGCCTCGGGGACCTCGCGCTAGGCCGCTGCGACGCGTCGCCCGCCGATCACCCGTCCACCGGGGGAACAGCCGGCGCATCGCGGGAACGCCCGTCATGACGCAGGCCCTTCTCGACGCGCGGCGGGTGCGCGCTCCGGCCGGCGCCCTCCCCGCACGCCGGCAGGTAGACCGTGAACGTCGTCCCCCCGCCGACGGCGGAGCTCACGGCGATGGTGCCCCCCGCCTCGTGGACGATGCCATACACGGTCGAGAGCCCGAGGCCGGTGCCGCGCCCCTCCTCCTTCGTCGTGAAGAACGGCTCGAAGATCCTCGGGAGGACGTCGGCGCGGATGCCGCAGCCGGCGTCCGTGACCTTGAGCACCACATAGCGCCCCGGCTTCAGCCGCGCGTCGTGCGCCGGAGGATGCTCGAGCGTCACGTCGGCCGTCTCGATGCGCAGCTCGCCGCCGTCCCCCGGCATCGCGTCGCGCGCGTTCACGGCGAGGTTCATCACCACCTGGTCGAGGTGGCCAGGATCGATGAGCGTGCTCGACGCTCCTTCGAGCGAACCGGTGAGGACGACCTGCCCGCCGATCGCGCGCCGCAAGATCGGGTCGATCCGGCGCACCGCCGCGGCGAGGTCCACCGGCACCGGGGTGAAGTCGCTCTTGCGAGCGAAGGCGAGGAGCTGGCGGACGAGCCCGGCGGCGCGCTCCCCCGCCTTCTTGATCGTCGCGGCCTCCTCGCGCCTGGGATCCCCGTCCGCGAGGCTCTCGAGCAGGAACTCCGAGCCGCTCAGGATCGCGACCAGCAGGTTGTTGAAGTCGTGGGCGATGCCGCTCGCGAGGCGCCCGACGGCGTCCATCTTCTGCGCCTGGAGGAGCTGCTCGCGTGCGCGCCGGTGCTCGGTCACGTCCATGAACACCCCCACCCCGCCCACCACGCGGCCGTCGGGCTCGCGCAGGGCGGTCCACGACAGGTTGATCCAGAGCTCCGAGCCGTCGGTGCGGCGCATCGCGAACTCGCGCTTCACGCTCTCGCCGCGGAGCACCGCCTCGAGGTCCGCCCGGACGTACGGGCGACCGGGCTCGGGTACGACGTCGACATGCGGGCGCCCCACCGCCGCCTCCGGCGTCACCCCGAGGAGACGGGCGCCGCGCTCGTTCACGAACTCGGTCGTGCCCTCGCCGTCGACGATCCAGATGCCCTCGCTCGACGTCTCGAGGATCCGCGCGAGCCGCTCCTGGCTCGCGCGGAGCGCCGCCTCCGCCCGCTTGCGCAGCGTGACGTCACGGTTCACGGTGACGTAGCCGGTGATGCGGCCGTCGTCCCCGCGCAGCACCACCCCGGCGGCCTCGATGTCGACGAAGCTCCCGCTCGGCAGCCGGCGCCGGACCTCGAAGCTCATCCGGCCGGAGCGGTCGAGGTGCTCGACGAACTCGGGATACGTGCACCCGGGGTACTCGCTCGGAAGTATGTCCGCCATCCGCTTGCCTATGACCTCCCGCGCGGCAAGGCCGTAGATCCGCTCGGCGGCGGGGTTCCAGGAGCAGATCACGTGGTCGGCGTCGAGCGCGATCACGGCGTCGTGGAGGTTCTTTAGCAGCTCCGCCTGGAAGGAGACCGCCCGGAGCGCCTCCTTCCGCTCGGTGACGTCCCGGACGATCGCCTGGAAGAACCACCGCCCCTGCGATTCGAAGCCGCGCCCGCTCACCTCGACCGGGAACGTCGTCCCGTTGCGGCGCCGGTGCACGGTCTCGTAGCGCAGGTGGCCCTCGCGGCGGATCCGCTCGATGTGCGAGTCGAGCTCGTCGATCTGTCGCGGGGCGCGCAGGAAGCGGATGTGGACGCCCTCCAGTTCCGCGCTCGACCAGCCGTAATACTCGCGGACGCGATCGTTCACGCGCACGATCCGTCCCGTGTCGTCGCCCAGCAGGACGACGTCGTTCGCGTGCTCGGACAGGAGCTCGAGGTGGCGGGCATGCGCCCCTCTCGCCTGCTCGGCCTCGTGCTCGGCGCGCTCGGCGAGGGCGGCCTGGTGGCGCCACCAGAGCGCGATCGCCCCGAGGCCGGTCCCTATCAGGATGAGGAAGTCGAGGCCGAGCCTCGCCGCCTGGTCCCTCCCGGGCGAAAGGATCTCGTGCGCGTCGACCTTCGCGACGATGAACCAGGGCGTCTCGGGAACGGACCGTCCGGCGGCGAGCACCTCCACCCCGCGGTAGTCGAGGCCGGTCGTCACCCCCTGCTCGCCGAGCGCGAAGCGGACGGCGGGATAGCGGCGATCCGCGAGCGGAAGCCGCAGCGACAGGGGAGCGCCCTCGCGATGGCGCAGCTCGTTCAGGAAGACGATCGAATCGCCGTCGACACGGACGAGGAGCGACTCGGCGCTCGCGCTCAGGGTCGGCCAGCTCTGGATGAGCGGGAACAGGAAGTCGCTCGGGTCGAGGCGCACCAGCAACCCTCCGAGCGCGACCGCCGGCCGCTCGGGATCGAAGATCGGTGCGACGATGTCCAGGTGGACCCGGCCCGTCCCCTCCTCGATCTCGAGGTCGGTGAACAGCGCACCGCCCCGGCGGATCGCGTCCCGGAGATGGCGGACGATGTGGGACTGCGACGGGGGGCGGCCCTCTGCGCCGGCGCTCGCGAGCGCGGCGCCGTCGAGGTCGGTCAGGACGACCTCGCTGTAGTCGTGGTGGCTCGCGAGCGATTCGAGCCAGGCGCGGCAGTCGTCGTCGATCGAGCGGGTGCGCGAGCCGGTGAGCACCGACTTCAGCTCGCGAGCGACGAGGCGGTTCTCGGTCAGGTCGGACGCATCCGCGATCCGCTCCCGCCGCCACGCAACGATCTGCGACACTTTCAGGTCGGCCACCGCCGAGAGCTGCGCCTCCGCCTGCTCCCGGAACCGCCGCTGCTGACCGCGGAGGTGACGCGCCCCACCGAACCCGATGGTGACCACGAGCGCCACCGCCGCGAGCGCGGGGAAACGGAGCAGCCGGAGCGAGCTGGGGCGCGAACGCATCGGAGCCGCCCATCTTGGAAGCGCCGTACCAGGCGGGGGCGGATCGGAGCCGAGTGCTTGGGCCGCGCGAGACCGAATCTCCACGCGGAGTTGCGGCGATTTGCCGCACGACGAGGTACGTGCCGCCCCTGGGGCCGCTGCTACCCAGGGGCGTCGCCGCCCCCCCGCCGCGGCGGGGGGACGTCATCGCGGCGAGCGGAGCGCCGAGGCGATCGCCCGCGCGAGCGCTCGGGCCATCCGCTCCTGCCGCTCCGGATCGCGGAGCGCGAGCTCCTCGTCGCGGTTCACGAGGACGCCGCACTCGACGAGGACCGCAGGCATCCTGGCAAGGCGCAGCACGGCGAGGTCGTCGTATCGGTACACGCCGCGGCGCGCGTCGACGAGCGGCCGCCCTTCTCCCTCGATGGGCTCGGCGTGGTGCAGGGTCGGCGCGAGGCCGAGCGCGAGGAGCGCGTCGCCGATGCGGATCGCGAGCCGGAGGCTCTCGCGCGGTCGGGCCCCCGCGCCCGAGTAGAACACCGAGAAGCCGCGGAACCGGTCGGAGTAGGTCCGCTCGACGCCGTCCACCGTCCAGCTCGTGAGGTATCGCGGCTGGACGGAGTCGTGGTGGATCGAGACGAGCATCGCTGCGCCGAGCCGCGCCGCGAGCGCGGGTCGCGCGCCGGGGGGCGCGTCCGCGCCGCCCCCGACGAGGACTGCGCGGAGCCCATCCCCGCGCAGCGCGGCGACGAGCCGCTCCGCCACGGCGAGGTTGAAGGTCCGCTCCGGGATACCGCGCGCGCTCGTCGCGCCGGGCGCGGCGCTCGTGTGCCCTGCGTCGACCGCGACGAGCGGGGCCGCAGCGGCCGCCGCGACGGAGGCGGAGAGGAGCGCCGCCGCGAGCACGCGCTCCGCTAGAAGCGGGCCGCGAGCCCGATCGCGAGCACGTGCCCGAGGCTGAGCGACTGGTTCTGGTAGGCGAGGCCGCCGAGCGGCTCGAGGACGCCCCACTGCGCCCACGCCTGGAAGCCGTCGCCGGCCGAGTAGGTGAGGATCCCGTCCGCCTCGATGCCGAGATTCGCGCTGCCGCCGCTTCCGTCCGTGTGCGCGCTCGGAGTGGACGACGACTCGAGCGCGCGCGAGTAGATGAGCTGACCGTCGAACGAGAGCCCCGGGAAGATGTCCCAGCGGAACTTCGGCTTCACGTACACGGCGTCGGTGACCTGGCCCAGGATCTGGTGGAAGAGGACGAGGTCCACCCGGTAGGCGGGATTGAAGCGGAAGTTCCGGATCGAGTGGTCGCCGCCGCCGAACTGCGCGCCCTCGAGCGAGCCGTAGGGCGTCGGGCCGAGGCCGGGGACGTTGCCGAAGCCCGCCGCCGAGTCGCCGCTCGCGGCGCCCACCTCGGCCCCGAGCATGAACCGGTTGGGCGTGACCTTGTACTCGACGACCGCCGCCCCGCCCCACTGCCGCAGGAGCACCTTGCCCGGCGCAACTCCCGCGACCTCGTTCCGCGGGTCGCCGATCGAGCCGTACAGGCCCGCGACCTCCGCCTCGACCCGCCAGCGCGAGGAGAGGACGCGGAACCACACGTCGAGGACGTGGGCGTATGCCGCGCGATGGACGGACGGGACGGAGGTGACCGACGCGCCGGTGGAGTCGAAGCTCGCGTCGAAGCCGGCGTCGTTCCACTGCGGGTAGAGATAGCGCTGCGTCCTGTAATTGTAGTACGCGCCGTAGTTCACCGAGCCCTCGTTCCGCTCGGTCTTCCGCCGCACCTCGTCGTCGGTGTCGAGCCGCGCGACCTTGAGGCCGTACGTGCGGCCGTCGTCGCCCGACTCGGCGTCGAACGGCTGGCCGGTGCCGCGCGCCGCGTACGGCTGGCGGTAGAGGGCGCCCTCCTGGTCGAAGTCCAGGATCGGCACGAAGGTGAGCCGGCCGATCGGCGTCGAGACCGGCGGGAGCGCGAACTGGATCCGGTCCACCGTGTCGCCGAAGTCCTCGTCGATGCCGCCCCCGGCGTTCGCCATGATCCCGAGCCCCCACTCGGAAGGCATCCGTCCGAAGGAGAGGAGCCCCACCGGCGTCTGGACCTCGGCCCACACGCGCTTCGGCGACACGTACGGAGTGTCGAGGCGCGAGTCGCCCTGCGAGACGACGCGCGACGAGCCGTAGAACGTCGCGGGATACGGGCTCATGGGGTCGTCGTAGAGGCTCGACGTGGAGGAGCCGAGGACGTGGTTGTCGAGGATGTCGATCTGCGCGCGCACCCGGACGTGCTCGGAGACGTTGAGCGTCGGCTCCATCCGCAGCCGCATGTTCGCGGTCGCGAGCGTGGTCCGCCCGTGTCCGCCGTTCTGGTCGAGCGGGACCGGGAAGAGATATCGCCCCGACGCGTCGGGCCCCGCGCCGAGGTTCAGCTTCCTGAAGAGCTGGCCGCGAACCCGGTAGTAGCCGTCGACCTGGAAGAACTCGAGCTTCGGCCCCTCCGCGACGGCGCCGAGGAACTCCGCCGCGGACTGCGCGCCCTGGATCTCGGCGCGCACCTCGTTCCGGACTTCCTCCTTCGCCTTCTCGACGGCGCGGTCGATGGCCGCCTTCGTCTTCGCGTCGAGCTCGGCGTCGGGCTTCTTGTCGTCCTGCGCACGGGCGGCGGACGGGACGAGGAGAAAGACCGCGAGCGCGGCGGCGAGGCGAGACATGCGAGACCCCTTCCGTGAGAGCGGACGGGCTCTTACAGCACGCGCCCGGAGGGCGGTCAAGCGTGCGAGCGGTCGTCTAAACGACCCATCGCGATTCGGAACCACCGGGAAGATCCCGTTCGCCCTGAGCGTAGGGGCGCGGAGCGCCCCGAAGTCGAAGGGCGCCATGCGTCCCAAGGCGCGTGCTTCGACTTCGCGCCCGCTGCGCGGGCGCTACGCTCAGCACGAACGGTTTCTG
>Ga0137373_10000374_pt1 | contig 43169 bp, 46 predicted proteins | sample SagtaG_5_FD_104912 | JGI IMG/M metagenome (GOLD analysis project Ga0137373, IMG submission 104912) | Vadose zone soil microbial communities from Sagehorn Ranch, Mendocino, California, USA - Sage1_R_80_16 metaG | ecosystem: Environmental > Terrestrial > Soil > Vadose zone | place: USA... | reverse complement strand
GCCGCGACGTTGTTCGCCGCATTCCCGGCGCCCCCTGGCACGATCTCGGTCGAGTCGTAATTCAGGATCAGCACCGGCGCTTCGCGCGACACCCGCGCGATCTCGCCGTAGATGAACTCGTCGACGATGAGATCGCCGAACACCGCGATGCGGACGCGCGCAAAGCGATCGACGATGGAGACGAGGCGACGGGGATCCGGCATCGTCATCCGCGCAGAATCCACGAGACCGCTTCCATGACGTTGTCGACGATCGCGGACGGCCGCACCTCGGGCTTCGGCGACGCTTCTTCCGTCCGGCCATAGCCGGTGCGCACGAGGAGCGTGCGCGCACCCACCTGCTGCCCCGCTTCGAGATCGTGCCAGCGGTCGCCCACGACGAAGGACCGATCGAGCGCGAGATCGAGATCGGCGGCCGCACGCGTCAACATGCCCGGCTTGGGCTTCCGGCATTCGCACGTCCGGCGGAATTCCTCAATCACGGCTTCCGGGTGGTGCGGGCAGTAATAGAACCCGTCGACGCGTGCCCCGCCGGCGGCGAGACGATCGGTGATGTGCTGATGCGCCTCCGCGACGAACGACTCCTTGAAGATCCCTCGCGCGATCCCCGCCTGGTTCGTGACCACGACCACCGCGAGCCCGGCGCGGTTGAGTAATCGCACCGCATCAATGGTGAACGGAAAGAAAACGAGACGCTCCAGCCGATCGAGGTAGCCGGCTTCTTCGAGCAGCGTGCCGTCGCGATCCAGAAACACCGCGGGTCTAGTCATGCAGTCGTGCCGATACCGCGGCAAACACCGCGTCGGCCGTGATTCCTTTCATGCACCGGTGATCGATGGGGCAGTCGCGCAGCATGCACGGACGGCAGAAGACCTGGTGCACCAGCACGTCGTGGTTGCCGAGCGGCGACGTCACGCGCTCGTCGGTCGGCCCGAAGATCGCGGTCACCGGGACGCCCAGCGCGGCCGCGAGATGCATCGCCCCCGAGTCGTTCGACACGAACGCGGCGCAGCGCGCGAGCACGCCGATCAGCTGCCGCAGATCGGTCTGGCCGATCAGGTTCGCCACACGGACGCCTGGCGGCAGCGCTGATTCTATCTCACGCCCCGCGTCCCGGTCCGCCGCGGCGCCGACGAGCACGCAGCTCGCGTGACGATCGCGCACGACGCGTTCGATCACGTGCGCCACCCGCGACGGAGGCCACCGCTTCGCGTGACCGTATGCGGCGCCAGGCGCGAAGCCGACAAGCCGTGCGGAACCGTCGATCGCGTGCCTCGACAGGAGCGCGTCGACGCGTGCGGCCGTCTGCGGGCGCGCGGACATGCGCGGGAGTGATTCCCGAATATCGAACCCGAGCCCGCGAATCAGCGCGAGATAGTACGTGGAGTGGTGCACCCTGCCGCGCGGGCGCTTCACCGCGCGCGTCAGCAGCCGGCGACGCAGATTCGCGGACATCCCCCATCGCTCGCGGATTCCCGCACGGCGCGCGTCCCAGGCGCTTCGAAAGGAATTCGGCAACAGCAGCGCAGCGTCGAACCTGCCGTCCGCGAGGAGCTTCGCCTCCTTCGCGCGGTCGTCGATCGCGAGCACCGCATCGGGGGCCGCCGACGTGTCCTCGTGGAACATCGGCGCGATGGATGCGAGCGCCGCAATCGTGATGTGCGTGCCCGGCAGCGCGGCGCGCAGCGACTCGAGCGCCGGCAGCGCCAACACCGCGTCGCCCAGCCAGTTGGGCGCGCGCACGACGAGCCGCGCCGGATCATTCGACATTCTGGTCGCTCGCGCGGGGAAACATGCCTTTGACGGTGGCGCCGGACGGAACATCGCGCCAGCGCCGGTGCATCCAGAGCCAGAGCTGCGGGTAGCGGCGAACGTACATCTCCAGCACATCGGTGCACCGCTGCGTGAATTCGCGGATCGCATCCTCATCGTCCGCGCTCGGCGGATCGACGGCGTGCTCGTAGACCATCCGGAAGCGGCCGCCGGGCAGCGGCAGCGCAAAGACCGGAACGACCGGAGCGCCGGTCCGCAGCGCCAGTGCGGCGAGCGCCGACGTGGTCGCGGCGGGGCGGTTGAAGAAGTCGACGTACACCGCGTCTGCGGGCTGCATGTGCTGATCGATCAGGAAGGCGACCGCCTGGTTCCCATCGAGCGCCCGCAGCACGCGGCGGATCGCGCCCCGCCGGTAAAAGACAGTGTTCCCGGTCGACGTGCGCACCGATTCCAGCAGATCGTGCAGCAGCGGATTGTCGAGCGGGCGCGCCAGCACGGCCATCGGCTTCATGGTAAGCGCGTGCACGAGGGCGTTGATCTCCCAATAGCCGAAGTGCCCCGTGAACAGCAGCACGCCGCGTCCCTGCGCGTGCGCATTCACCACGCGATCTTCGCCGTCGAATTCAACGCAGGCGAGCATCTCCTGCGGGCGCATGGTTCTGAATTTCAGCAGCACGACGAGCAATCGTCCGAAGTGCGAAAACATCTGGCGGCAGATCGCGCGGCACTCCTCGTCGCTCCGCAGTGGAAAGGCGGCGCGCAGGTTGTCCATCGCGAGGCGCCGATGACCGCGGTCGAAGAAGTAGAACGCGCGGCCGAGCAGGGTGCCGACCGCCAGGACTGCCCGCATGGGCAGCAGCCGGACCGCGGCAATCACGCTGGTGACGGCGCCGTATTCGACGCGATGCCGAAGGAGGACGCGCGGCGGCGCGGGAACGGTGGCCTCGAGTGAGTGGTGGTCAGCCAACGATATCGCGCGCCGCACGCAGCGAGCCGGCAAGCCATTGCCGGAATTCGGGAAGCGGCACGGGTTCCATTGTAAGCGCCGCCGCGTGCACCGGCAGGCGGAACGGACGATACGGCAGCAGCCGTACGAGGTCCTTCTCTGTCGTCACGAGCATCTGCGCGCGTGCCGCTGCAGCCTCGGTCACGAGCCGGTCGAGATCGCCGCGCGAGTACCGCTGATGATCGCGGAAGGCCCGCGTCGCGACGAGCGTGCAACCGAGCGTTTTGAGATCTTCGAAGAACCGCGCGGGCGACGCGATGCCGGCAAACGCATACACGCGCGCGCCGTTCAAGGCAGGGCCGCTGTTGCTCAGGCTGCGCCGCGTCCTGAAAAACGGCGCCTCTATACCAATACCCTCCATCATCACGTCATCGTCGGCAGCGATGACCGCGTCAGCGGCAACAATCGTGTCGAGCGGCTCGCGCAGGCGGCCGGCCGGCAACGTGAACGGCCGTGCGACATCTTCCCTTCCAATCATCACGATATCGACATCGCGATCGAGCTGCAGGTGCTGGAAGCCGTCGTCGAGCACGTGGACCGATGCGTCGAACTGATGTTCCGCGAGGCGTCCCGCAAGATACCGATCGGCGCACACCAGCACGGACGCGCCGGGAAGCGCGCGCGCCAGCATCAGCGGCTCGTCACCGGCGCGTGCGAGATCCGCGCGAATCCCTCCAGGGTCACGGACGACGACGACGCCGTCGGTGCGCTCCGTGCGCGCATAGCCGCGCGTCAGGATCGCGGGGCGCTCGCCCATCGCCAGCAGCTCGCGCGTGATCGTCGCAACCATGGGCGTCTTGCCACGGCCGCCAACGGCAAGGTTGCCCACGCTGATGACGGGATGCCGGAGCCGCTGCCGCAACTCGGGATGTCGCGCGTAGCATTCGCGGCGGCGGCGAACAATGGCGGCGTAGATGGTCGAGAGCATCTAAGAGGCTGGCCTAAAGGCCAGCACCACCGAGCCGGCCAGCACCACCGGGCAGGCCAGCACCAACGCGCAGGCCAGCACCACCGCGCAGTCCGGCACCACCGGAACCGGACTCACGTGACACGCCGGAAAGGCCGGACGACGCTGCTCGGGTTGTCGGGAGGCAGAAGCTGCGCGATGGCGGCGAGCGTTTTCGTCCGGGCGCCGCGGTTCGCCTCGACGAGCGCACGTGCCGCAGCGCCCAGGCGCGCGCGCCGCACCGGATCGCCGAGCAGCTCGAGCAGCACCGGTTCGAGGTCGCGGCCGTTCCGCACCTGGATCGCCGCGCCGTTATCGAGAAAGGTCTGCGCGATTTCCGCGAAGTTCTGCATGTAAGGACCAAACACGATTGGCTTCCCGAACACCGCGGGCTCGAGGATATTGTGGCCACCGGAGTCGACGAGGCTGCCGCCGACGAACACGGCGGTCGCCACCTGGAACAACTGCGCGAGCTCGCCGATCGTGTCGAGCACGACGACGTCCTCGCGCGGTTCGGAGTCGACGCGAAGCTCCGTGCGCCGCGCGACGTTCCATCCCGCTCGCCTCGCAAGCCGCTCAACGTCGTCGAAGCGCTCCGGCTTTCGCGGCGCGATGATGAGCAGCGCGCTGGTCATCGTCGCGCGAATCCGCTGGAAGGCCTCGAGGATCGGTTCCTCCTCACCCTTCAACGTGCTCGCCGCGACGACGACGGGACGATCCGGCGAGATGCGGAAGTAGCGGAGCACGCGGTTCTGCCCGCGTCCAACAGACACCGCGCCGGGCATCTGGAGCGACTCGAACTTGAGCGATCCGGTGACGGTCACGCGCTCTCGATTGGCGCCGATGTCCACGATCCGCCGCGCCGACTCCTCGCTCTGCATGCAGAAGCGCTCGACGTGGCGGAGGACGCGCCGGAAGAATGGCCGCGCCAGGCGATACCTCGGATACGAGCGCGAGGAGATCCGGCCGTTGACGAGCATCGTCTTCACGCCGTCGCGATGGCACGCACGGAGCAGGTTCGGCCAGATCTCCGTCTCCATCATGATGAACAGTTTCGGCTTCACCATGCCGAGGATGCGATTGACGATGAAGGCGAAGTCGAACGGGAAGTAGAAGACCTCGTCGACGAAGCGCAGGTTATCCCGGGCGATCTGCTGTCCGGTGAGCGTCGTCGTCGAGAGAAACAGCCGGAGCTTTGGATACCGTTCGCGCAGCTCCGGCAGCAGCGCACGCGCAATGAGCACTTCACCGACCGACACCGCGTGGATCCAGATGGACTCCGCGCCGTCGAGATTGAACGAGACGGGCAGATACCCGAGGCGCTGCGGCAGGCTCGTGACGTACTTCCGGTAACGCACCGCCTGATAGATCAGGTACGGCGACATCACGGCGTAGAACGCCACCATGAGCACGCTGTAGAGCACGTACATGACTGGGCCGAATGGAATCAATTCACTTTAGTCGTGGTTTGACCGGCACGCAAGCCGTTCATTAGAATCATTTATTTGACCGCAGCTCGGAGGAAAAGGCAGATGGCAATCAAGGTGGGGATCAACGGATTCGGCCGCATCGGCCGCAACATCATGCGCGCTGCGATGGGCGACAGCGGCATCGATATCGTGGCCGTCAACGATTTGACCAACGCCGACACGTTGGCACATCTGCTGAAGTACGACTCGATCCTCGGCAACCTGAACGCGGACATCGCGGCGAAAGGCGACCGGATCACCGTCAACAAGGATGAATTCCAGGTGCTGTCGGTGAAGGATCCCGCGCAGCTTCCGTGGAACTCGCTCGGCGTCGACATCGTGTTCGAGTCGACCGGCATCTTCACGAACCGCGACGGCGCCGCGAAGCACATCGCCGCGGGCGCGAAGAAGGTCGTGATCACCGCCCCCGCGAAGGGACCGGACCTCACCGTCGTCCTCGGCGTCAACGAAGACAAATATGACGCGGGCAAGCACCACATCATCTCGAACGCGTCGTGCACGACGAACTGCCTGGCACCGCTGGCCAAGGTGCTCCACGAGACCTTCGGCATCCAGAAAGGCTGGATGACCACGATTCACTCCTACACGAACGATCAGCAGCTGCTCGACCTGCCGCACAAGGATCTGCGGCGCGCGCGCGCCGCGGCGCTGTCGATGATCCCGACGACGACCGGCGCGGCGATCGCGGTCGGCGAGGTGCTGCCGGAGTTGAAGGGGAAGCTCGACGGGATTTCGATCCGCGTACCGACGCCGAACGTGTCGCTCGTCGACCTTGCGGCGATCGTCGGCAGGACGGTCACAGCCGAGGACGTGAACGGGGCGTTCACGACCGCCGCCAACGGCCCGCTGAAAGGCATCCTCGCCGTGTCGAACGATCCGCTCGTCTCGGTCGACTTCAAGGGAAACAAGAACTCGTCGATCGTGGATGCGCCCTACACGAAAGTGATGGACGGCAACTTCCTCAAGGTCCTCTCGTGGTACGACAACGAGTGGGGCTACTCGAATCGCTGCGTCGACCTGCTGCGCTATCTCGTGAAGAAGGGGCTGTAGATTGCCTCGCGGCGTCAAGGAGCTCGATCTGAAAGGGAAGCGCGTCTTCATCCGCGTGGACTTCAACGTTCCTGTCAAGAACGGCACGATCGGCGACGACACGCGCATCCGTGCTTCCCTGCCAACGATTACGTACGCGCTCGAACAGGGTGCGACGGTGATCCTGGCGTCCCATCTCGGGCGTCCGAAAGGCAAGCCGAACCCGGACTACTCGCTGAAGCCGGTCGCCGCGCGGCTGTCGGAGCTCCTCGGCCGTCCTGTTGAATTCGCGGAAGACTCGATCGGGAGCGCGGCAACCACGGCGATCGATCGGGCCGCACGAGGCGGCAAGGTGGTGCTCCTCGAGAACCTCAGGTTCCACGCGGAGGAAGAGAAGAATGATCCCGGATTCGCGAAGCAGCTCGCGGATCTCGCGGACGTGTACGTCAACGACGCGTTCGGATCGGCGCACCGCGCGCACGCGTCCACCGAAGGCATCGTGCACCACGTGAAGGCGTCCGCAGCCGGTCTGCTGATGGCGGCGGAAGTCCAGTATCTCGGGAAGATTCTCGAGAGCCCCGATCGCCCGTTCGTCGCCGTCCTCGGGGGCGCGAAGGTGTCGGACAAGCTCGAGGTGATTCAAAATCTCGTGCCGCGCGTGGACGCGCTCCTCATCGGCGGCGCGATGGCCTACACCTTCTTCAAGGCGCGCGGGCTCGCGGTGGGGAAATCGCTCGTCGAGCCGGACCTGCTCGATGCCGCGCGCGAGGTCGAGAAGCAGGCGAAAGGCCGCAACCTGCGTTTCGAGCTGCCCGTGGATCATGTCGTCGCGCCGAAGCTCGAGGCGGGCGCGCCAGCTGAAACGCTCGACGTCGGCGACGCCGCGATCGGCGATCGCATGGGGCTCGACATCGGGCCGACGACGATTGCGACCTACCGCAGCATCATCGCGGGCGCGAAGACCGTCACGTGGAATGGCCCCATGGGCGTGTTCGAGATCGACGCATTCGCGAAGGGGACCATCGAGGTCGCTCGCGCGGTCGCGGACGTGAAAGGCACGACGGTCATCGGCGGCGGCGACTCGATCGCCGCGGTCGCCAAGGCGGGCGTCACCGATCGCATCACGCACATCTCGACCGGCGGCGGCGCATCGCTGGAATTCCTCGGCGGCCGCAAGCTGCCGGGTGTCGTCGCGCTCGGCTAGCCGGCTGTCGCTTGTCGTACAAGGATCCACTGAAATGCGAATCCCATTCATCGCCGCCAACTGGAAGATGTTCAAGACCGTGCACGAGGCGTTCGCGTTCACGCGCGAATTCGCGATCGCGGTCAAGGACATCGCCGACGTCGAGATTGTCCTCGCGCCGCCGTTCACGGCCGTCCACACCGTCGCCGAAGCCGCTCGCAATTCGCGCATCGGAGTGGCCGGCCAGGACGTCTACTGGGAACGCGAAGGAGCGTTCACGGGTGAGGTCAGCGCGGGCATGTTGAAGGAAGCGGGGGCCGAGTACGTGATCATCGGCCACTCCGAGCGCCGGCGGCTGTTTCACGAGAGCGACGAGACCGTCAACAAGAAGCTGACCGCCGCGCTTGGCGCCGACCTGACGCCGATCGTCTGCATCGGCGAGACGCTCGATCAACGCGAGCGCAACGAAACGCTGACGGTGCTCGACAGACAAATCAAGGCCGGGCTCGACGGGCTGACCGGCGACCAGATCGCCTCGCTCGTGATCGCCTACGAGCCGGTGTGGGCGATTGGCACCGGCCGCAACGCCACGCCGGAGCAGGCGGGCGAAGCGCACGCGCACATCCGCTCGCGGCTGCGCCAGTGGTTCGGCGCGCACGCGGCGGACCTCTGTCACGTCATCTACGGCGGCAGCGTGAAGCCGGACAACATCCACGAGCTGGTGCTGCTGCCGGACGTCGACGGGGCGCTCGTCGGCGGCGCCAGCCTCGACGTCCGCGCGTTCACCGACATAGTGGCGCGAAGCCGCCAAAGCGCGGTGTAAACAGCAGAGATCGATCCGATATGGTTCGGCCACGTACGAGATTTGTACGTGGTGACGCCCTTGCACCTCTGACCGGCGGAGGTGCTGATGCTGAAGTTCTCAATGCCAGCGCTCGTCGTCTGCGCAGCGCTCGCTACAGCCTGTGGAGGCTCGCCGACGGGTCCGCAGCCGATCGAGCTCCGCGCGAGCACAAATGGCACAGATGTCGGCAATGCTCCAGCTCCGCCGCCAGCCGATCCGACCACCCCCGCTCCGACACCAACGCCTGCGCCAGCTCCAACGCCCGCGCCAACCCCTGCGCCACCGACAAGTCCTGTCGAGACGTGGCACGCGCATGTCGACGTCCAGCGCGCGTCATCTGGAGACGTGGCACTGCCCGCGGACTTCACCGTCACGGTGCGCGGCGACCAGATGCAGTTCGGCCCGCTCGAGGTGACGATCCTCGCGCGCGAAGGCACGCACATCTACGCGCGGAAGGGCACGGGCCTGACAATTCAGATCGACGACAATTCATGGACCGTCACGAGCGTTGACGTGTTCGCCACGGGCACAATCTCGTATACGAACCCGTGAGCGTCGTTTCGGTTGCCTTCTCTGCGACTTAGCTGGTAAAATCGGACGTTATGCTCTACTACCTGGTCGCAATCCTGTACGTACTGGCGTGCTTCCTGCTCCTCCTCGTCGTGCTGCTTCAGCAGGGCAAGGGAGGGGACATGGCGAGCGCGTTCGGGGGCGGCGGGAGCCAGACCGCGTTCGGCGCTCGCGCCGGCGCGACCGTGCTGACGAAAGCGACGACGGTGCTCGGCGTGCTGTTCATGATCGGCGCGATCATCCTGGGCGTTATGGGTCAGCGCGGCCCCGGCTCCCTGATGCGAGGCCTCACGGGCGGCACCACGCAGGCGCCCGCACCGGCAGCGCCGGCGCCGGTGAAGAAGTAGCAAGACCCGCGGTTCGCGGTTCGCGGTTCGATGGTGCCCGCCTTCAGGCGGGCCTGATTTCGGAATATCCGGCTTCAGACGGGCCTGATTTCGAAATGTCCGGCTTCAGACGGGCCTGATTCGGAATGTCCGGCTTCAGACGGGCCGGTGTTCGTAGCGTCCGGCTTTAGCCGGACCCCTCCTGCGCGAAAGTGGCGGAATTGGCAGACGCACCAGCTTGAGGGGCTGGCGATCGCAAGATCGTGGGGGTTCGAGTCCCCCCTTTCGCACCAAACCTCGAAGAGGCCCTGTGAATACGGGGTTCTCTTGAATCTCTTGCCCCACGAGTGCAAGTGAATCGCAGGTAATCGCGTCGGCGTTCGGAACCCCGTCAGCCCGAAAGCTAACGAACAGCGGCTAACGCCCTACTCCACAGGAGTCGTGCTGTTCCAGTTGCGCGCCCCGGTTACCCACCGAGCTTCTTGGGCTAACGCTTTGAGAATCCGCTTGGGCTTCGCGCCCGCGATGTACGCATGCCCAGGAATCGCGTCAGGTTCCCTAAGGACACGCTGACCGTGATGTCGCGCCTGACCTGCGAAAATCTCGGCTATCGCGTAACCAGCGAAGATCTGGAGGATTTGTTCCGCTGGCCACGTTTCATCCCGCAAAGCGACTGAGCAGGGAGTACCGTCTTTCGAGTCCTCGAACGCTTGGCTGGAGAGACGCCACCCACTTGGGCTCTTCGGATCGCGAACGATGATGTCTGGTCGGATCCATCTCCACAATGCGGCATCGTCGGCAATGGCTGGATCGTTTGGATACAGAGCAGGGCCTCAACTCCGCAGGGATGTTAGAGTCGGCGCAGGAACTCCTTCAAGTCGAGGCGGGAGACGTGCTGCGGCTCGAGTTCCACGCCAGTCTCCGCGTTCGCATAAAGAATCGACAAGACTCCCTCGGGCAGTACTTCGATCTCCAAGTCTCCAGCTAACGTATGCCATTCCATCTGCACACCACCCTTAGACGCAGGCACAACTGAAGGCTCGGGCGTGGAGGGGTCAGCAAGTGTTGCCAATAACTCAGCTGCTTTGTCGAGGGCTGCGGGTACGAGCGGCTCAGCTCCGTAGCCATTCCAATTCTGCGTCAACTCCCTCAGTGACTTGAGCCTCGTCTCAAATGCGTCCCACCAGTTTGGTCGTCGCGCCTCGAGAGTAGGAGAAGACCTACTTGGTTCAGCGGTGAACGTTCGGATCTCCAGGTCGCTCAAAAGGTAATCGGTGATTAATGCGATTTGAGATCGCGGAGTCGCTGCGGGTGTCTGTTCGACGTAACGCTGAAAGTCTCCGAATGTCTCCGTCTCCAGCTCCGACGTGCGGAACTTTGGCCAAGCGGTGACGGAGCTGACCCCTGTCGCAACGTTGCACAGGTGCCGCACGCGCGTGTTGCGCTCGCTGGTCACTTCCCAAGTCATAGTACGGTTCGTCCCCAAAAAGCCTGCATCTCGTCAGTCGTCAGTTCGCTAAAGCCGCGAACGATCCATTCGTGGCCGAGGTCCAAGAACGCAAGAGATCCGTCAAGACCGGCACCGAGCGGAGCGCCACGAGCCACGAGCGTAAGATTCAGGATCTCGTCATTCGTTTCGATTAGATAGGCAGGTTGAACGGTGACAGTCAGTCGTCCCTTAAAATCACCGGCTTGCCGAATCGCGTATCGAATAATGAATCGACTGTCTTCAGAACGAGGCAGGAAGCTGTCGGCGAGTTCCGAATAGCACCTCAAAACGCGCGAGACCGATGCGTGAGTCCCGACGCCATCGGGAACGCGCACGTGATTCACGTACGTGATTTCGCACTGTCGCGGCAAAATCGTACGCCATCCGTTGTCAGCAGCAAAAGTGGAAAAGGCACCGAAGTCCTTGAGCAACGATGCCCGTAAAGAATCGTAGTGCGGGTAAATTGTTGACACACCCTTCGTGCTGCCACTCTGGCGCCAATTCCGCATGAACGCATCGCTCTGAACTTGGACGAGCTGCGTGCCGTCGCGGTTTAGGAACCAAGATCGGACTTTCGGAGCATCGATCATTTCGAGCTTTGGGCGCTCCGCGAACTGGGGCGATTCAGGCGGCTGCTCCGGATTAATCCTAAGAGGGGGCTGATCCTCTGCTCGGGGATACGTCTCACGCACGGTAGCCCAGAATGCGCCCGCATGTGAGGAAGAGAACCCGGGCAGGTCATCAAAGAAAATCGCCAGCGCGACCTCCGCAACAGGAGGGTTTCGGTACGCTGGCAGTGGCGTCGGCATGCCTTTGGGTGAGTATATAACGGTGTCCCAGTAAAGCACAGATGCAAAGAAGTTTAGCGATAAGGGTGTGCGGCGAGTCTCTTAGCGGCATCCTGTTGCATCGAAGGCAGCACGTGTGCGTGGCCATCCGTTTGCGCATGGCGAAGAAGGCTCAAAAGAAGAACCTTGACAGGACAACTCCTGTCGGAGATATCGTTCTCGTGTCACGCAGTGGCGTGACGGTCTCGGCCCACCTGACGGGTCTCCGCCTTTCAATCTTCGGCCGAGTAGCGGGGCCACACGATTAAGCGTGTGGTCCCCGAGTGGCGGCCTCCACACGCAGGAGGTTGCCCGTGCTCGACCCTACCAGTCTCCTCGCAGATCTGCCCGAGGTCCTGACGCCCGCCGAGATGGCCAGGGCGCTCCGCGTCAAGCGCACAACGGGTTACCGGTTGCTCCGCGAGCATCAGATCCCCAGCTTCAAAGTCGGACGCCTCCGGCGCGTCCGCCGCGACGACCTGATCGCGTTCATGCGCCAGCAGGGGCGGGCCGCGTGAGATGCCGGGCTACCACTTCGGACAACCGCTCACGGCGATGCCGCGTGACTTGACCTAGGAGGACAAGCAATGGCGAAGAAGACGAAGCTCGAAGAGATCGGCGCGCTGGCGGTGGCGCGGGCGGGGGACGCGGCGAAGTCGGCGAGGGCTGAGGCGCGGCATCCGCAAGGCGCGGATGGTCAGCGCTCGGTCGATGCCGAGGCGGCCCGCACGGCGGCGGCGCTGCGGCAGGCCATCGATCATCTCGGCGAGTGAGCGCGCTAGATGGGAGGTACGAGGGCCGAGGTGCGCCCTCGCCTGAGGGAGGAGCAACCACACACGCAAGGGAAAGAGGAGCCCTGTGGAGCAATGTGAGAGAGACCGGCGGCGCGACCAGCGAGTCGCGGTAGCGGAATTTTGGCGGGCCGTCGAGAAGGGCAACATCGAGCGGACCTATCACCGATGGGAGCGGATCCCGGGATTGAGGAGGGCACATGGACTTTCGGGAGGAGCGGAGCGTGCTGGAGGAGGTGCTCGACGGACATCTGAGTCCGAGCATCGATCCCGAGCGGCGGAAGGCCGGACTGACGGAAGTGTTGAAGCCGTTCACGGACGCGGACGGGCCGTGGCGATTCGCACCCAAGAGCGCCAAGACGAACGCGGTGCGTCGCTACACCGCCGAGCAGGACCGAATCGCCGCCGAGGCGCTCTTCGAGGTGGAGTCTGTCCTGATGCGCACGGCGGAGATCGATCAGGCGATTGAGCGGACCAAGCGTCCCCGTGATCCGGCAGCGGTGAGCAACGGCCACGACCCAACGATGCACAAGATGCTCGTCGAGATGTACCGGCAGCGGCTGTCCCGTCTGGGCAAGGCGCAGCCGTCGGAGCGGCTGGGTGCGTACGAGGAGGCGAGCGCTCGGGTCCGCGAAACGGAAGAGGAGGGCACGGAGCCTGATGCCATCGACCTCACGCTGATCGAGATCATCGAGACGACCAAGGGCGCCTCGACCGCCGACGAGCGCGAGCTGTTGGCGCAGCAGACGCTGAGCACCCGCGCGGTCAACCGCGCGCGGCAGATCTTCAAGATCCGTCCGCAGCCGCGGGAGGACGAGGACTGACAAACGAACGCCCGGGGGAGCGGCATCCCTCGGGCGTTTGTCAACCAGCGCGGTCGAGGGCAGGTGCTAGGAGGCCGTCGACGCGAGCAACGAATGGGAGATGTTGCTGTGAGCCAGAGTACCACGAGACGGTCGGCGTCGTCGATCTTGCCGTCGAGGATGACCGATCACTCGCGCGACTGGACGGCGGAACTGCGCGAGCGGCAGCGGTCAGGAGAGCAGTACGTGGCGCAGGTCGGTATCGGCCGCTGCCCGGAGCATCTCATTCGCTGGCTGGAGGTGTTCGGCGACGCGGCGGGGACGAGCCCCGGCCGGGCGGCCTCATTCGCCATCGGCGAGGGCTGCCGGATGCAGCTCTCCCCCGCCGCCGTCGACACGGTCCGGGACGCACGGAAGGTCATTCGCCAGCACGGCACCCCTTCTGAGTGGAAGGGCGCGCAGGCCCTCGCGTTCGAGCCCGCGACCCCCGAGGGCTACGGCTCCCGGCACGTCACCTTCAAGGTCACCACCGAGGACCGGGCCGCGTGCGATGCGCTCGCGTCGAACCTCGGCATGAAGGTGGAGACCGCCGCGAAGATCGGGATCCTGTCGGTGCTGGCGGACGTCCCCGCCGTTCCGCGCGAGGACCGGCGGCAGCTCATCGCGGAGCGGAAGCGGTGGCGGCGGTATCTGGAGACGTGGGCGGAGGAGGTGACGCGAACGGCGGCCCCTGTCCAGAAACGTCAAAAGCGGGCCCAAAAACAGGCCCGTAAACAGGGACGATAACGCGATAACGCGATAACTGGTTAGAGGTAACGCATTATCCATGTACAGGGTACAGGGAGAGGAGGGCGAAATGGGCAGGGAGTTGTTCGAGACGAGGGCTGAAGCGGCGGGCGGAGGCAGAGCGGGCGACGTGGGCGGAGTTTGCGCGAAGCGGAAGTGATTGGAGGTTGAGATGACGCGGACTGAGCTGAAGTACTGGATCGTCGCCGGGGCGGTCTTGGTGGCGGGGGCGGCGTGGTACGGCTCCACGCACCCGGCCCCGGACGTCGTCCCGGCCCCGCAGGTTCAACGGGCGGCCCCGGCCCCGGCGCCCATGCCCGCCCCCGACGCCCGGCACCAAGCCGCGGCCCGGGTACTGGCGAACGCCCGGCAGCTCGCCGCCTTCGAGGAGGACAACGGCGCGCTCGTGGTTCGGTTCAAGCCCGGTGTGCTGCCGGACATGACCCGGGCGCAGCTCCACCAGCTCGTGTCCGCGATTGCCGACGCGGACGCGGTGCTGCAGGGCACAGCGCGGGGGATCTACTGCTACGGGCCCGATGGGCGACAGGTGGCCAAGGCGAGCCCGTTCACCGGGGTGTCGGTTTCCTACGAGTGATTCGGCGATCCTTGCACGCACGTTGAGCGGGTTGTGGCCGAGCAATCGGCATTACGTTGTTCTACGTAATGGTGAGGCAATGGGCTTTGCGATGACAAGGTCATCCGGCCCGCGCCGGTGCGGAAGACGGACTTATCCCACTGAGGCGACGTCAGGCGCGAACCGCGGACTTGTCCCGCCGAAGCGCCGAAGGCGCGTAGGCGGCCTACCTCGCCGTAGCGCCGCCACCGCGGAGGCGGGACCGAACACATTCGGGCGGTGTCGAATGTCCTGAGCGAGCTCACAATGACGCGAGCCGAACGACGTCGTTCCACTGCGCCTGGCCGAGTCGCCTTCACAGTCAGCAGTATTCGACTGTTCGGAACAGTCGCTTGCGCGGCCGCAGCCCTGTCGTGCTATTCGGCCAGTCCGCGAACAGACGATGTTGTCCTCTCTTACCGCGAGGAGTCGCTGGGCTGCGAAGGGTGTTCCGGCTACGAGCTCGAATTCCGGAGCGGCGGCATCGTGCGCTTTCGCGGCCTTCGCGCCTGCGCGGTCCCCGGCGAGCACATCTATCGGATCGATCCAACGGAGTTCGAGGAGCTGGTGCGCGCGTTTCGCACCGCGCGGTTTTTCGATATTCCTCGGCTCGACGACCGCCGCGCGATGACCGATGCCGGAGTGATCACGATCGGGTATCGCGACGGTCGGCGAGTCCACGAGACCGTCGCTGCGGGCCGACGATCCGAACTGACCGCGCTGGCCGCCCGTCTAAAGGCTGCCGGCAGGATCGAACGGCTGGTGGATCCGACTGCGGATATTTACCGTGAGTTCTTGCAGTCCGGGTGGAACGTGAATTCAACCGGGCAGGACGACGAGAATGCCCTCTATTGTGCCGTGCTCAAGGAACGACTCGATGCGGTGCGCGTGTTGCTCGACCATGGCGCAATGGTGTCCGAGCACGTCCTGCGTGTCGCCGCGGCGGCGAACGTCGGCATTCTGGCGGTGGTTGCGGACGCCGCACACCTCGACCTGCGCAGCCGTGTTGCATCGGAGATGCTCGTCCACGCAGCGGCGAGCAGCCGGGGAACGCTCGAGTATCTGCTCGACCGCGGAGTCGACGCCAAGGCGGCGGACGCAGACGAATCAGCGTTGATGTCCGCGATTACGAGTGCGTCGCTCCAGAACGCGGCGTTGCTCCTATCGCGAGGAGCGCACCCGGACTGGACAAACCGCTCGGGACGCATCGCTCTTCACGTTGCCGCCGTCAGCACCAACTCCGGCTTCATAACGCTGCTGGCAAAGCATGGCGCCGACGTGAACTCGATCGACCGGGAGGGACGCACGCCGTTGATGCACGCAGCCGAACGCTGTTTCGACTGGAACGTGCGCGCGCTGCTGCAGGCGGGCGCCGAGCCGGCGTTGCGCAATCGCGATGGCCGGACCGCCGCGGATGCCGCGTCGCAGAACACCAGCGGCCAGCAATGCGGCACCACACGTGCGCTGCTCGCTGAACCGCGCCGGTGATCCGGCTCCTGCGAAGATATCCCGCCGTGTCACCGCCGCGCGAACTCACGACGGCGGTCTAGCGGTAATTCCAGAGCAGCTCGACTTCGGCGCCGGCAATCGCGTCCGTATCCTGATACGCGTAGCGGCCCCATCCCGGCTTGCCTTTCTCACCCCACGCGCCCCCCTGGATGAACGGGAATCCGAGCGCGTTCCAGCGCGCGACTTCCTGATCCAGGTCGTCGACCTGGAACGCGATGTGGTGGAAGCCCTCGCCGTGCTTCTCCATGTGATCCAGATAGACCGTCGGACCTTTGAGCGGGTGCACCCACTCGTAGACGATGCGGCCGTGGCGCTGCCAGCCCAGATCGGCGTCGAAGTCCGCCGGCCGGTCGTGATAGCGCAAGTCCCACAGCGGAGGGTGCGTGACGGACCTTTCCGTGAAACCCAGACGGCTCCAGTAGTCGAGGACAGAGTTGAGATCGCGGACAGTAAACGCGAACTGCACGACTTTACGTCCCGGAGGGGGCGGCACAGCCCGATCGAAATCCGGCACATAGATCAATCCGAGTGCGTACTTGCCCTGCGGTTCCGTATCGACATACATGCGGATCGATGGGCGCGAGCTCCCGTCGATCGATTCGCTCTGCAGCACGCCGACTCCCAGCGCCGACATGCGATCGATCTCAGCCTGCAGTGCCTCGCGGCTGGGCGCCCGGTGCACAAGGCTGAACATTCCGGTGCCATGCCTGGCCAGGAACTCCGAATATGCGTTGGTGCCCTGCAGTGGTTGAATCCATTGCACGGCCACGTCTCCGAGATGTCCTTCGGCCACTTTCGCGATGCACGTCGCAGGCGTGCCGTGGTACCGAACGTCGGCGAACGTCACGTCGCCCAGAATCCGGATGTCGGTGAAACCAAGCCTTCGCCAGCCTGCAACCGTCTTTTCAACATCGCGGACCACCCAGGCGACAGAGTGGACCGACTTGTACATATCGGGAAGCGTGGGAGGCTGCGTCTGCCACAACGCGGCGGCGATGGTAAGGGAAACGGCGGCGGTCTTCATGTGACAACCCTCTCGTCGCTGCTCTGAGTGTTGGAACGAGTCAGCGTCGGCCAAGCACGTGGCGCGGCTTCAGAATAATCGTGGGACAAAGGGCGCCAGTATAGCCGAGGAGAGTCCCTGTCTATTCTGCTGATCGGTTGCCTGCTATCACTGCTGGAGATCTTCAGGCGCCGCAGGACGTTCGACGGGAGTGACTTCGAACGCTCCATCGGCGCCAATCGCGACGCGGTATAGCTCGTCGAACCCTTCCGTCCACGCCGGCACCACCATCCACTTTGCCTTGGTGAAGATCGCCACATCGGGGACGCGCTGCTTCCCTTCGCGTCCGCGGTTACGCCCAACGGCCTCCCTCGTCGTCGCCGTGAAGTAATAACCAATCACCCTCGCGCCGAATTCGCGCGCGACCTCGATGATCGCCGCGCGGTCGGCAATCGCAGGATTCGTGTTGTCGACGACCACGGGAACGCCTGCCGTCAGCGCAGACCGGATAAGCTGCGCCTGACGCGCGTCTTTGCGCGGCGCGTTCGGCCAGTGGTCCTTGCTGATGTGGCGATGCGTCCGCGCGAAGCGCTGCTGGTAGAACGTCGTCTTGCCGGATGCAGGCAGGCCCACGAGGATCACGCACTCAGACACGACATACGATCATACAGGCGGCCTATGGGTGCATAGGTGCGAGGGGTGCCTATGGGTGCATATGGGTGCGAGGGGTGCCTATGGGTGCATACGGGTGCAAGGGGTGCCTCTATGGGTGCATACGGGTGCGAGGGTGCGTAGGTGCAAGGGTGCCTATGGGCGCATACGGGTGCAAAGGGTGCATAGAGGGGTGCCTATCGGTGTCAGGGTGCCTATGGGTGCTAAGGGTGCGCACGTTGGCAACGCACCGTAGTCATCTACATGCGGTATTTCCCGAGGCGTGACAGGATCGTCGTCTTCAGATCGGCCTCGGATGTAGCGGCCGTGAGATCGACGTCAGCATCGGCGACGGCGTCAAGCAGCGCGCGAATCAACTGCGCGCGGCTGATGGCCGCGCCGCTGTGTGCGCGGATGTTCGCGGCAAGCCGATCGAGGAACACAATCTGCCTGTTGAAGAGGACGACCGTGACCTTGGTCCACGCTTCATCGTGGACCGGCGGACGGCCGGGCTTGCGCTTGCCTGCGGTGACCTTCCGTGTCGGCGCGAAGATGTCGGGTGACGCTTTCGAGGTTCTGGGTTTGCGACGTCGGGCCATCAAGGTCTCCGAGGAATCCGAGCTGAATTGTTTCCGCCCCTAACGGTCCGCGTCGGGCAACGGTCGAGTCGGACGCTATTCAACACTGGCCGCGTAGGCTACTGCAAGCACAGCCGTATTGCGCGTCAGGCGTTGCGGGATCGTTCCATCCACAATTATCGGCAAACGGACGCGATTGGCAGGATGTCACCGCTTCGAGTGGCGAGTAGAACGGAGCCGCTCGAGGACCTCCCCAGCGAGACGGCGGAAGGCGACGGCGGAGCGCGAGCGCGGCGCGTGGTCGAAGATCGTGCGCGCACCGGCGGGCGCTTCCTCGAGCGCACGGCTCATCATGATCTCCGTATGGAAGATCTCGTCGCGGAACTGCGCACGGAGCCGATTGCGGACTTCACACGCCGCAGGCCGGCCTGGATCGACCATCGTGAACAGGATCCCCAGCAGCCGCCCTTTCGTTCCGAGGCGGGTTCGCACTGTGTCGAGCGACGCCAGCAGACTGACGAGCCCGTCGGCGGCGAGGTACTGCGGCGTGACGGGAATGATCAGCGCGTCGGCGGCGACGAGCGCATTGACGCCGATGAGCGACAGGCTCGGTGGACAGTCGAGCATGATCATCTCGTAGCGCTGCCGCACGCGCTGCAGCAGGTTCTTCAGCGTGAGCTCGCGCCCCTTCACCTCTGCAAGCGCGACGTCCGCGTTCGCGAGCTCGACCGAGCCGGTCAACAGATCGAGATGTGGAACCGGCGTCGCGCGAATCGCCTGGACGATTGGAAATTCGTGGAGCAGGCAGCTTCCTGACGAGGGCTTCAGCCGCGCGCGATCGACGCCGAGCCACAGCGACGCCGATGCCTGGCTGTCGAGATCGACGAGGAGCACCTTTCGCCTTGGTGCGGCGAGCGCGGCAGCGAGGTTGACGGCCGTCGTGGTCTTTCCGACGCCCCCCTTCGTGTTGGCGATCGCGATGATCACGGGAGATTTGTCCGTCATTCTATCCACAAATACCGTCGCCTGTGCGCATACCGCAACACATGCCCAGCCCGGCAGTCGCAACGGCAGACGGAGGCCACGGCACCGGGGATCACGGGTATCGCAGGCTCCGCGCTGCAATGGCAGCGCCATGGTGGCGCGTCGAAATGGGTATGCTAGTGAGCGAATTGGTGCCGCCCGCCGCGAGGGGCCGAATGCCCCTGAAACTCGGCAACCGGACGACGAGTTCGGTTTTCAAACAATGGACAGCCGCTGACGTGGGACTCCGGGAGTGGTTCGGACGCCGCGCACCGCGCGAGGATCCGCGGCTTCGCGAGTGGAAGCGCGAGTGGACCGCCGCGGTCCTGACGCTCCACTCCTCGTCCGTCCAGTTACTGAAGGGCCGGCTGGACGCGCTCGGTCTTCCGGAAGACGACGTCGAGATCGAACGCGAGATGCTCGAGGCGCTCGAAGATGCGGCCGCGCTGTCGTCCGAGATCGCGCGGTCAGGTCTTCCGTCCGTGGAGACAGGACACCGCGTCGTCGGACCCGAGCGCTGTCATTTCACCGCGCCGGCCGCGATGCCGGACGAGCCGGCGCAGCCCACGGGACGCCTGCTCCTCACAAGCGGACGTGCCATCTTCCTCGGCGGCGCAAGCGCCGTCTCGTCGGCGTGGCACATGATCGGCGACATCAGGCACGCCGATCGCGATCTCCTCCTGGTGCGGACCGCGCGCGACCGGGTCTACCGGTTTCAATGCAACTCCTTCAGCGATGCGTTGCGCGCGGCGTTGATTGCGCGAGAGTTGACTCGGAAAAGGCCGGCCTAACCGCCTCCGCTAAAGCTACGGCGAGTCCGCCGGAGCCTTGGCGAAGGCGGAAGGGCGGCCCCACATGAGCAGGGCCTTTACGGCCGCCCAAACTATAATCGCGACCATGGCTGTGACCGCTGCATCCACCTCGACGCGAACGGTTGCCCTCGGCATCGATCGGCTCCTCACGACCGATCGCAATCTGATCGCGGGAAAACGCGTCGGCATCGTCTGCAACCCGGCATCGGTGGACGCGCGGTTCGCGCATACCGCGGATCGCCTCGTCCAGGATCCCGACGTGCGCGTGACCGCGATCTTCGGCCCGCAGCACGGCTTCCGCTCCGACCTGCAGGACAACATGGTCGAAACGCCGCACACGCGCGATGCGCGGCGGCAGGTGCCGGTGTACTCGCTCTACAGCGAAACCCGCGAGCCCACCGAGGAGATGCTGCGCGACGTCGACGCGCTCGTCGTCGATCTACAGGACGTCGGAACACGCGTCTACACGTACATCCACACGATGGCGAACTGCATGCGGGCGGCCGCGCGGCACGGCGTCCACGTGATCGTCTGCGACCGGCCGAACCCGGTCGGCGGTGAGGAGATTGAAGGGAACCTGCTGCAGCCGGCGTACACGTCATTCGTCGGCCAGTTCCCGATTCCGCTCAGGCACGGGATGACGATCGGTGAGCTTGCGCGGCTGTTCAACGATGAATTCAAGATCGGCGCGGCGGTCGACGTGATCCAGCTCGGTGGCTGGACGCGATCGATGTACTTCGACGAGACCGGCCTGCCATGGATCATCCCGTCGCCGAACCTGCCGACGCTGGACAGCGCGGTTGTCTATCCCGGCGCTGTCCTCTTCGAGGGCACGAAGCTCTCGGAAGGCCGCGGCACGACGCGCCCCTTCGAGCTCGTTGGCGCGCCGTGGATTGACGGAGAGCGGCTGGCCGACGCCATGAACGCGCGAGGACTGCCGGGTGTGCACTTCCGCCCCGTATTCTTCGAACCGACATTTCAGAAGCACGCCAGGCAGACGTGCGGCGGATGCCAGATCCACGTAGTCGATCGCCGCGCGTTCCGGCCCGTCAGGACCGCGGTGGAGCTGATCGCGGAGTTCCGCAGAGAGGAGCCGTCGCGCTTCGCCTGGCGTGAGCCGCCCTACGAGTACGAACAGGACAAGCAGCCGATCGACATTCTGTACGGATCCGATCGGCTGCGCACGACGCTCGACAGCGGCACCGGCGTTGAGGCGCTCGTCATGAGCTGGAGAAAGGACGAGGACGCGTTCCGCCGTACGCGCGAGAAATACCTGCTATATCGGTAGCTATTTCTTGGCTGCCGCGTCCCGCGCCACGCGGATCTGCGTCGCGTGCTTGTGCGCGTGTCCCGCGTACGTCTTCAGCCACCCTTCGACACCGTAGCGTCCCACCTCTGTGTGTGTGCCTTCGCGGATCCACTCCGCGGGCGTGAGCCGGTCGAGGATGTCCGCCGTCGACTGCCGCACGAGACGAAAAAGCTCGAGCGACACCTCGTGCGGCCGATCGTAGTAGAGCCGCCGCGCGAACTCGTCTTGGTCGTAGCCGTGGATCGTCGGCCGATCCTGCCCGATCAGGTATCGCAGGCGCGCCGCGGCGATCATCTCGCTGTCGGCGAGGTGGTGCACGATCTGCCGCACCGACCACTTGTTCGGCGCCGGCCTCGAGTCGAGCTCCTCCGGCGTCACCTTCAGCAACGCCTCCGCGACGGCCTCGTACCCGTGGCGATACTGCTCGATCAGTTTCTTCCGTTCATCCGCCTCCACACGTCCCTCCTTATCCGCGCGTCTTCGCGATCCCTGGCGCCTTCGTCTCCTGACGCGTCTGCGGCACCATGTGGTGCTTCGTCAGGAATGCACGCAGCTCCTCGAACGCTTCGTCGACGGTATCGACACGGCACAACAGGTTCAGATCGTCCTCGTTGATGGCGCCCCAGTCGGCAAGCGGCTGGAGATGGAAGACGTCGTTCCAGTACTCGCTGCCATAGAGAATGACGAGCAGCTTCTTCGAGAGCTTCCGCGTCTGCGCGAGCGTGAGGATCTCGAACATCTCGTCGATGGTGCCGAAGCCGCCGGGAAAGATCACCAGCGCCTTCGCGAGATACGCGAACCAGAACTTCCGCATGAAGAAGTAGTGGAAGTTGAAGACCAGGTCTTTCGTGATGTAGCGGTTCGGCGCCTGCTCGAACGGGAGCGCGATGTTGAGGCCGACGGACTTTCCCCCCGCCTCCTTCGCGCCGCGGTTCGCCGCTTCCATGATTCCCGGCCCGCCGCCGGAGCACACGACGAACCGATGCCGCTGCGCCTCGAGCGACATGCTCCACGTGGTCAGCCGGTTCGCCAGCTGGCGGGCGTCCTCGTAATAGCGCGACCACTCGAGCGCCTTGCGGCTCCGTTTGAGCGCGGCCTTGTAGTCGTCCTGGGCCCTCCCGTTGGTCTTCTGGATTCGTGTCAGGTTCCGCTGCGCGGTCGTGCGACTGAGCACGCGCGCTGAACCAAAAAAGACGACGGTGTCCTGGATATTGTGAAGCTTGAAGCGGCGGAGCGGGTCCAGATATTCGGCGAGGATCCGGATCGGCCGCGCGTCGGTGCTGTCGAGAAACGCCTCGTCCTGGTAGGCGAGCGGATGGTCGTTGTTCACCGAAAAACTGTATCATTTGTGGTGCTTGCCGCGGTTCGCGGTTCGCGGTTCGCGGTTCGGCGATTCGCGGTTCGGCGGTTCGCGGTTCGGCGGTTCGGCGTTTGGCGTTCGGCGATTCGCGGTTCGGCAGTTCGGCGTTCGCGATTCGAATCACTCAACGGGGCAGACAGGAGAGACGGTTCATGACACGGCGATTGGTGGCGATCGTCACGTTTGCATGGATAGCGGTGGCCGCGGCAGCGGTCCCGGCGAAGCAAACGGCGCAGACTCAACCGGCCTCGAAGGGCGGATGGACGCTGCCGCCGGAGGCGGATACGACGACGAACCCGTTGCAGGTCGATGCGAAGGTGCTCGCGACGGGCAAGGCGATCTTCAAGGACAAGTGCCAGAAGTGCCACGGCGCCACCGGCAAAGGGGACGGCCCGGATGCCGATCCGGACGCGCAGGAGGACATGGACCTGACGCGCGCCAACCGCGCGGCCAAGAACCCGGACGGCGTGGTGTTCTTCAAGGCGTGGAACGGCCGCAAGAAGCCGAAGATGCCCGCCTTCAAGGACGACTTGACGAAAGAGCAGATCTGGGCGGTCGTCGCGTATGTGCAGACTTTCAGAAAGACTTCATAAGATCCTGGTAATCAACTCCCCAATCAGATAGCCGATGGCGGCGACGCCGAACCCGACGACGAACATGTCGCGGCCGCTCGCCCACACGCTGCGGCCGGTGAACAGGCTGCGCGCCGCGCCGATCGCGAAATGCGCCAGCATGCTGATCGCGAGCGATGCCCAGACGGCAGCGCCGTGGTTCAGCACGAAGAACGGCGCGATCGGAATGAAAGCGCCAATCGCCGTCGCGACGCCGGTGACCACGCCGTCCTTGAGCGGCGCGAGCTCCGCGGGATGGATGTTGAGCTCCTCCCGCACCATCGCGTCGAGCGCCTGCGATGGATCCTGCATCATCGCACGCGCGGTCTCGCGCGCACGGTCCGGCGGCAATCCCTTCGCCTCGTAGATGACCGCGAGCTCTTCTTCCTCGAGGTCCGGCATCAGCCGCATCTCGTGGCGCTCCATGTCGATCTGGTGCGCCTGCACTTCCGCCTCGCTCTTGGCAGCGAGGTACCCGCTGGCTCCCATCGAGAGCGCGTCCGCGATTGCGCCGGCGGCGCCGCTGATAATCACGATGTGCGGCGCGACATCGGCGCCGATGACCCCCGCGACGAGTCCGAAGTTCGCCGTGAGCCCGTCGTTGAACCCGTAGACGATGCTCCGCAAATACCCGCCGGAGCCGCCGACGTGCCACGGCTCCCCCTCGCGTCCCATGACTTCCGCGAGCTCGCGTGCGTGCACGGCCGAATCGGACGCGATCTCGACCGCCGCCTTGTGCGTCTGACGATGGCTGGAGTGCCGCGCCATGCCGAGGTACGCCTGCACCTCGCGTCCCTCCTCCGCAAGCATCAACGGCAGCACGAGCGACGTGCCGAAGTGCCTCGCGGTCCAGGCGAGGAGCTTCGTACGGAGCGCGGTCGTGTAGTCGGGAAGCGGCCGGCCGGCCTGTGTGAAGAGCTCCTGCCAGCGCGCAACGTGGCGGTCTTCGACCACCGCGAGCTTTTCAAAGAGCTCCTTGCGCTCTCGGTCCGCTTCGACGGCTGCGAGCGCGCGATACAGGTAGGCCGCGTCCCGTTCGTCGCGGTAGTGATCGTCCCAGGAGTCGTCGGCGTGCGGGCGGTCCATCGGATCAGCATACAACTGGTAAAGTGCCTGAGCTGAGATGTTCTTCGAGCATTCCATTCTCATTACCGCTGCGCCGACCCGTGTGCTGGGGGCGTTCTTCGATCCTGTCGCGCTCGCGGCGTGGTGGCAGACGACGCGATCGGTAACCACACCGCGGACGCTCGGCGTTTACGCGGTGGAGTGGGAACCGACGCCAGAGACTGACGAGATCCTCGGCCGGCTCGGCGGCGTGTTCTACGGCATCGTGGTGGAATACCACCCCGGCCGCGAGCTGGCCGTGAGCGATGCTTGGTGGCTGCCGCCCGATACCAATCCCGTGGGCCCCATGTCGCTGCAGGTCACCTGCGTGATGGATGGACCGGCGTGCCGGCTCCGCGTGCGGCAAAGCGGGTTCGAGGAATCGCCGCGATGGCGCCGCTACTACAGCGTCATCGAGCGCGGCTGGCAGATGTCGATGGCCGCGCTCAAGGAGTACGTCGAGCGCGACTAGGCGCGGTCCGGACGAAGACCGATCATCCGTCCCAGGACGATCGCAATCGGCGCCGCGAAAAAGCTCAGAAGCGCGCCCATCTTCGCCTGGTCCAGCACGGTACCAGGGGGGAACGCAGAGGTCGCGAAAAACAGCGCGACGGTGAAGCCGATGCCCGCGGCAACGCCCATCACGACCGCGTGCCGATAGGTCAACCCACCGGGTGCACGAAGCCCGAGCGTGACGGCGAGAAACGTCGTGCCCACGATTCCGATCGGCTTCCCGAATAGCAGCGAGAAGAACACGATCCACGAGCCGGAGCCGACGCTTGACAGCGTCACGCCGGCGTTGACGAGTCCGAAGAAGAACAGAATGAGCTGCACCGGCGTGCGCCAGGTCTGCTCGAAGCGGTTCATCGTGTCGGGCAGGTTGTGCTCGCGCGGATCGAAGAACCCGAGGTCGCGCTTCTCGTGCGGCATGAACGGCAGAATCGGCACCATTGCGAGCGCCGGGTGCACGCCGCCGAAGAACAGCGCGGTCCACGAAAGCCCGCCGCCGACGAGCAGATACGGCCAGAAGTTCGTGATCCGGCGCTGCCTGAGCAGATACGTGACCGCGATCGCCGGCAGCATCAGCGCCGCAAAGCTCGTGAGCGACACCGTTCCAACCGGGTAGAAGAGCGCCAGCAATATCAACCCAAGCGCATCATCTGCAATCGCGAGCAGCAGCAGGAAGGGGATCGCGGGGTGGTTCTTTGGAAAGATGAAGCGCGCGGCGAGATACGAAAAGGCAATGTCGGTCGCGCACGGAATCGCCCAGCCCGGCATCAGCTCCGGGCGGCCGATCATGGCCGCCTGGATCGCATAGAGCACCGCGGGACCGATCATCCCGCCAGCCGCAGCCACGATTGGAACGGCGGCTTCACGAGGGGATTCGAGCGCGCCACCGGGCAGCGTGGCCTCGATGATCTCCTTGACGGCCAGCGCGAAGAAAAACACCATGCCGACGTCGTTCACGGCGAAGTGCAGCGTGCCGGCGAACCGCTGATAGCTCGGATGCGCCACATTGGCCCACACCAGCCCCATGACGGTGCCGACCGCCAGCAGCAGCGAGTTTTGAAGGATGAGCGCCCAGAGGGCGCGAAAGCGGTCCGTCATCGCTCACGCGAGCGAGGCTCAGCCGAGCCGCTGAACGTTGACGAAGTTCGCATCAATCCGATCCAGCTCCCGGCTGACGTTGATGAAGACGACTACTGTACCAGCCGGAAGGATGCGGCGGTCAAGCAGGAGGTGTTCGAGCCGCTCGGGATCGCGCTCGTCGGTCATGACGGGCACGACGCCGCGCAGCAGCGCCAGCGTGCCGGCGACCCGCTCGTTGCCCGTTGCGGCGTAGATCGTCGCGCCGGGACGAAGCGCCGCCAGCAGGCGCGCCGTCTTCCCTTCTCTGGTCACCGCGATGATGGCCGCCGCTTGCGCCGTCGTGGAGAGCGTGATGGCGGCCTCGCCCAGCGCGCGGCCATGACGGCTGCCGATCGGATCGGCCGTGAGCGGCACGCCCTCCATCGACGGCATCAGTTCCGCGTCCTCGATGATCGCGGCGAGCGTTTCCACGGCGCGAACCGGATACGTGCCGGCCGCCGTCTCGCCGGCGAGCATGATCGCGTCGGCCCCTTCGTCCACCGCGTTCGCGGCGTCGCTGACTTCCGCCCGCGTCGGCCTGGGGCCCTCGCGCATCGATTCCAGGACCTGTGTCGCCACGATGGCGGGCCGCCCCAGCGCGCGTGCGCTGCGAATGATCCGCTTCTGAACGCGAGGCACCTGTTCGAGCGGCATCTCGAGGCCGAGATCGCCGCGCGCCACCATCACGCCGTCGGCCACCGCAAGAATCGCGTCCAGGTTGTCGACGGCCGCAGGCCGCTCGATTTTTGCGATGATCTGCGCCGATCGTCCTGCGGCCGCCATCAGCTGGCGGGCCCGCGCGATGTCCTCCGCAGTCTGCACGAAGCTCAATGCGACGAAATCGACGCCGAGCTCGAGGCCAAAGCGAAGATCGCTCGCATCCTTGTCGGTGATCGCGGACGCGGGAAACACCACGCCGGGGGCGTTGATGCCCTTGTGCTCCCCCAGCGGACCACCGTTGACGACCTCCGTCACCAGCTCCTCACCGGAGGCCGCCGTCACCCGCAGCTCAATCTTGCCGTCATCCAGCAGCAGGCGGTTGCCTGGCTTCGCGGTTCGGATCAATTCGGCAAACGGGGTGAAGATGCGTCCGCGCTGGCCGACCGAGTCGCCGGCGGCAATCCGCAGCTCCTCCCCGGCTTTCAAGTCGAGAGGTGTGCCGCCGGCCAGCGGCCCTGTGCGTATCTTCGGTCCGCTCAAGTCTTGCATCACCCCGACACGGCGGCCCTGCGACTGCGATGCATCGCGGATCGCGCGAAACGCCGCCGCATGCGAGTCATGCGTGCCATGCGAGAAGTTCAGACGGAAGACGTCGACGCCGGCTCGAAGCAGCGCGCTGATTCTCTCCGGCGATTCCGAGACCGGGCCGATCGTCGCGACGATCTTGGTGTGTCGCATGCCGGAGACGCTCATGCGTGCGCCCACGGATCGACAAGCGCTTTCGTGATGCGCATCGTCTCGGCGTCGTGCAGCGCGTCATTGAGGCGGTTCAGCGCGTACGTGCGCTCGCCGATGGCGCGCCACGGCACGCGCGACGCGTAGCGCTCGAGGAACGTCAGCGCGCGAAGAAAATGTCCCGCCTCACTGCCCCAGCAGCCGCGAACCTCCAGGTGCTTGCGGTTGATCTGATGATGCGCGTTGATGTGGCTCGGGCCCGCGTCCGTGTAATGCCCGGCGACGACGTAGCAGCCGCCGTCGCGCGCCAGCGACAGCCCTTCTTCGACGGCGCGTGCGGAGCCCGCGGCTTCCACCACGACGTCCGCTCCCTCGCCGTGCGTCAGCGCGCGAACCGTGTCGAGCCGCTCCTGCACGGTCGACGCGTTCAGATCGAGCACGTGGTCAGCGCCCATCGCACGCGCGAGATCGAGCCGCGGCGCGGGAGCGCCGATTGCCACGATCGTCGAGGCGCCGCTGAGGCGCGCGAGCGCAATCGTGCTCAGGCCGACCGCGCCCGTTCCCTGCACGAGCACGGAGTCCCCTGGCCGCAGCGACGCGCGCTCGATGATGTGCACGGCCGTCAGCAGGCCGCATCCGCCACCGATGTAGTCATCGAACGTGACGCCGTCGGGCAGCCGTGCGAGGCCCACGCCAGGCTCCAGGTAGACAGCCTGCGACCAGCCGCCGAACAATCCTTCACTTGCCGGATCGGTGATCCCGTACACACGCCGTGCGACGCATCGCGTCGGCGTTCGATGCACCGTGCACGCACGGCAGCGGCCGCACGTCCGGTGCACGTCGAAGAACACGACGCGATCGCCTTCACGCAGCTCCGAGCCGTCCAGTCCCGTTAACGGTCCGCGCACGGCGTCGAGCGTCCCGGCGGACACGTGACCCGGAATGATCGGGTACGGAACGCCTGAGAGCCGCCCGTGCCACAAGTGCACGTCCGTGCCGCACACCTCGGATCGCGCTGTGCGAAGGAGAGCGGCGCCGGGCGGCAGGTCGGGACGATCGAACTCGCGGAGTTCGATCGGCTGCCGTGGCGCGGGCATCACGGCGGCGAGGATGCGGTGTGACACGTCGGTACGATACCCTTGCACAGAGAATATCACCGCGGTTCGCGGTTCGCGGTTCGACATACATGCCTGCTCGCATCCTGTTCGTCTCGCTCCTCCTGACGCTCTTTGCCGCCAGTGCCTCGGCGCAGGTGTACTCGGCCAAAAAGCCGCGACGGCAATTCATCACCATCGGGACGGAGTGGTTGACGACGCAGCCGCTGCATTTTCTGGAGCACCCGCTGCAGGACCTGGTGGGACGCGACGTCGCGGCCGCGCAGTTCCAGAACTACGACTACCACACGCGCGACGAGCAGATTCTCATCGATGTGCTGGAGTTCAAGCGCAAGGGACGCGGCGCCAGCGTGACCGTCTATCCCTTCGGGTTGAGCGTCGGTCCCACGCTGGCGCTGCGCGCGAGCGTCGAGGACCTGCCGGTGATTCGCATCGCGTTCAGCGGCACGGGTGCGCCGCCGAACTACGCGTTGACCGGAGCACACGCGTACGACGTCGGCGGCGCGCTGTACGTTGCCGATCACTCGCCCGGCTGGGGGCTGGGGAGCCACGCGTTCGTCGGTGGCGGCATGGGACGCATACGCAGCGACCTCAGTGATGGCGATCGCGTTTTCGGCGAAGCCGGCGGCGGACTCACGTCGGGTCCGATCGGCGTGGACCTCTCCGTGAAGTTCGGCTGGAACCGGCTGACGTCGCCCGTCGAGCACCGGTTTTTCACCGTGCCGATCACGCTGCGCGGCACGCTCACCTTCTAATCATGACGATCGAGACCTGGTTGACAGCCGCATGCGAGGACGCGGAGCGGCGCGGACTTGCGGAGCTGAAGCCGCTGCTGGAAGCGCTCGCACGGTCGACAGCGGCGCTGCGCGATGCGGACCGTTTCATCGATCGCGCGATGCTCGAAAAATGAGCGCCGATCTGCGGGGGATCGTCGAGCTCGCGCCGCTCGTGCGGTCCGGCGCCGTGTCTCCGGTTCGGTTGACGGAGGCGTGCCTGGAGCGCATCGACGCGCGCCCCGAGCTGAACGCGTTCATCACCGTGATGCGCGACCGCGCGCTCGCGGAGGCGCGCTGGGCGGAAGAGGAGATCGCGGCCGGGCAGCATCGCGGTCCTCTCCACGGCATCCCGATCTCCGTCAAGGACCTCGTTGACATCGCAGGCGTCCCGACGACAGCGGGATCGGCCGTGCCGCCGCGGCACCCTGATGCCGATGCGCCGATCGTCACGCGCCTGCGCGAGGCAGGGGCCGTCATCATCGGCAAGACCAACCTGCACGAGTTCGCGTTCGGCACCACGAGCGAGGAATCCGCGTTCGGGGCCGTGAAGAACCCGCGCGATGTCACTCGCTCCGCGGGGGGATCCAGCGGCGGCGCCGCGGTCGCGCTGCTCGAAGGCATGTGTTTCGGATCGGTCGGGACCGATACCGGCGGATCGATACGCATCCCTTCTGCCGTGTGCGGGATCGTCGGGCTGAAGCCGACGTACGGCGAGCTGACGTGCGAGGGGGTCGTGCCGTTGAGCACCACGCTCGATCACATCGGCCCGATGGCCCGCAGCGTCGCGGACATTGCGGTCATGTTCGCGGCCATGAAGGGTGCGGGGCTCGAATGGGATTCCCGCACCCGCTACGTGTTCGGCGTGCCCGAAGCCTATTTCTGCGAGCGCCTCCATCCCGACGTCCGGGCCGCACTCGAGCGCACGCGAGAAACGCTCCTGCGGGCGGGGCACGAGGTCCGCACCGTCGCGATCGAGCACGCATCGCACACTCCCGACGTCTACCTGCACATCGTCCTGCCGGAAGCCTCGTGGTATCACGCCGGCACGCTGGCGACCGATGCGCAGCGCTACTCACCGGGCGTACGGCTTCGCCTCGAGATGGGGCGCTACATCCTGGCTGAAGACTACGTGCGTGCGCTGCACCTGCGCACGAGGCTGCGGCGCGCGGTCGACCAGGCGCTCGAAGGATGCGACGCGCTGCTGCTTCCGTCGCTGCCGATTCCCGCGCCGGTGCTCGGCGAGGCGTCGGTGGACGTGGATGGCACGAAGGAACCCGTGCGCGCGGTGATGCTGCGCCTCACGCAACTGTTCAACATCAGCGGCCATCCCGCGATGGCGATGCCCGCGGGCACCACCGCGGACGGCTGGCCCGTAAGCGTGCAGCTCGTCGGGCACCATGGGCAGACGGAGCGGCTGCTCGGCATCGCGGCGGCGATTGAGCGTTGATTTCACGGGTCTTTCACCGCTGGGAGCGGCGATTGGCGGCCGCGGCGGAGCACCGGGTTGTCCGTCCGTTCGAATGGGGTCTCGAGTGGCTCGATTCGATCGAGCACGACGAAGGCGATCCGGTCGAGCGGCTGACCGAGTGGTCGTCGCACTGCGTCGCGAACAGCGAAGCGTTCTTCGCGCTCGACCCGTGCGATGAATACACGCTCGGCGGCGAACACCTGGCCTTTCCGAGCGCGGTCCGCACGCCGCATCCGGAAAACAACACGGTCCACGCACGGTACTTCCCCGAAGCCTCGGATCGCGGGCGGCGTCGCGCCGTCGTGGTGCTTCCGCAGTGGAACGCGGACGCCGAGGGGCACATCGGGCTCTGCAAGCTGTTGAACCGGTTTCACATCAGCGCGCTGCGCCTGAGCCTTCCGTACCACGACGCGCGCATGCCGCCGGAGCTGCGGCGCGCCGATTACATCGTGAGCTCGAACGTCGGCCGCACGATGCAGGTGTGCCGCCAGGCCGTGCTCGACGCGCGCCGCGCCGTCGCGTGGCTTGCGTCCCAGGGATATGAATCGATCGGCATTCTCGGCACGAGCCTCGGCTCCTGCCTGGCGATGCTCACCGCGGCGCACGAACCGCGCGTGCGCGCCGCCGCGCTCAATCACGTCTCGCCGTATTTCGCCGATGTGATCTGGGAAGGGCTCTCGACCGAGCACGTGCGGCAGGGATTCGACGGCAGGATCGAGCTCGATGCGCTCCGGCGGATCTGGATGCCGATCTCGCCGTTCCCGTACATCGATCGCGTGCGCGGCAAGAAGGTCCTGCTCGTGTACGCGCGCTACGACCTCACGTTTCCGCTCACGTTATCGAAGATGCTGGTCGCGGAGTTCAGGAAGCGCGGCGTGAATCCCGACGTGGCCGTCCTGCCCTGCGGGCACTACAGCACGGGCGTCTCGCCCTTCAAATGGATGGACGGGTTCATCCTCTCCCGATTTCTGAATCGGAGTCTGTGACGAGGCGGAGCGTAAAGCCCCGCCCTACATGGGTCGTGTGTAGGCCGGCCCTTTATGGGCCGGCTTCTAAAGGAATTTAAGGATGCCGCGCAGCGCGTCGAACAGCACGCCCGCGACCGCGCGGACGAGCGGCGAGACTTCGCCGTTCGCGATGTTCTCGGCCGTGCTCACCGGCTGTGTGACGAGGAGGTAGATCAGCCCGCCGGCAAACGCCGCCGTCAGAACCCCGATGATGCCCGCAAGACTAAGGGTACGCTGCGCGAAGCTCATAGGAATCGCTACAGTGTACAACGACCTCGCATACCTGTCAGTTGGACGGAGCGAGCGTCCGAGCGGTTCCTGGGCTACCCCGATGGCCGCGGCGCGGGAACTTCCTACGCATTGGTGACTTCGGTCACGGCCCCAAGGTTGAGGCGCGGCAGCGACGGCCCGACCTTATCGCGGTCGCCGACAATGACCGTCAGGAGCCGTGACGGATCGATGTGCGCCCGTGCCACCCGCGTGACGTCATCCGCCTCCACCGCCATCACCTTCGGGACGAACGTCGAGAAGTAGTCGTCGGGCAACCCGTACAGTGCGAGCTGTGCGGCGGCGCGGCTGATCTGTTCCGCCGTCTCGAAGTTGCGCGGATACCCGCGCGTCAGCCCCGCACGTCCGGTCTGCAATTCCGCGGTGCTCGGCGGGCGGGCTCCGCGGATCGCTTCGATCTCGGCGAGCGCTTCCAGCACTGCGTCGGCCGTCGCCTCGGACTGGACGCTCGCGTGCAGCGTGAACGGGCCCGCGCCACGGCGGAAGTCGAACGATGTGCGCGCGCCATACGTGTAGCCCTTGTCTTCGCGCAGGTTCATGTTGATCCGGCTGACGAACTGTCCGCCGAGGATCATGTTGAGCACGAGCAGCGCGTGGTAATCCGGCGTGCTGCGCGGGACCGCCACGTGCCCGATGCGCAGTTCGGACTGCGCCGCGTCAGCGCGATGCACGAGCGCCACGCGTTCGGGCGGCGTTGAAGGCAGCGGCAGGGTCGAGGGATCGACCACGCCGTCCCCATTTCCCTCGGTGGCGGTCCATCCATCAAAGGCGGCCTTCACAAAATCGGCAAGCCCCTCGTGCGTCGCGTCGCCGGAGGCGATCACGGTCAGGCGCGAGGGGCAGAACATGGCGGAGTGAAACGCAGCGACCTCGGGCAGCAGCATCGCGCGCAGCGAGGCTTCCGTGCCGATCGACAGGTGACCGTACGGATGCGCCGCATAGAGCAGCTGCGTGTACGCACGGTCGGCGAGCGCAGGCGCCATGTCCCGCATCTGCACCAGGCGGTTCAGCCGAAGCTCGCGAACGCGATCGAAATCGCGCTGCTCGAGCCGCGGATGGCGGACCATGTCCGCCAGGAGGGCGGCCCCGCGATCGGCGAACCTCGCGAGGCTCGACAGCGTGAGGATCGTCGCGTCGGATCCGATCTCGGAATCCAGGTGGCCGCCGATGCGGCCGAGCGTATCGTGCAGCTCGAGCGCGTTCAGCTCGCCGCAGCCCTCGTCCAGCATGTCGCTCGTCAGAGCGGCAAGGCCGGGACGTTCCTGCGGATCAGCAGCGGCGCCGACGGGAAGGAGCGCGAGGAAGCTGACGAGCGGCACCGCGTGGTGCTCGACGGTCCAGACGCGCAGACCGTTCGACAGCACGCGTCGCTGAATTTCGGGAAACGTGAACGGGGGATCGGGCCCAAGCGGCGGCAGGTGCGCGCGGTTCACCGCCATCACGACACCGACACCGGCTGCGAACCCGGCAGCGCGAGCGCGGCGCGCCCCCTCGGCACGACGCTCAGCGCGATGCGCGCGTCGGGCCGCAACATCCGCCGCGCGGCGCTCTGCATGGACTCGGGCGTCACGCGACGGTAGCGCTCGAGGTCACGTTCGAAGAACGCTGGATCGCCGACGAAGATGTTGTACGCGTTCAGCTGGTCGGACTTGCCGCCGAATCCTCCCACGGTCTGGAGCCGGTACATGAAGCTCGCCTCGGCCTGCGCGAGGCATCGCTCCATTTCCGGCGCGGTGGGCCCCTCGACGATGAATGCCTCGACGACCCGCGCGATCGCGCGATCGACTTCCTGCAGCGTGCGGCCTGGGGCCGCCGTGGCGATGATCTGAAAGTAGCCGCCCGCCTCGCGCGAATTCTGCGACGCGGCAATCTCCGTCGCGATTCGCTGGTCGTACACCAGCGTGCGGTACAACCGCGAGGTTTTGCCGCTCGCCAGTACCTCGGCGACGAGGTCCAGCTCCGCATCGTCTTCCGCGAAGAGCGCGGGCGAGTGCCACGACAGATAGACGCGCGGCAGCTCGACGCGGTCCTCGAGGACCAACCGCCGTTCGTTGGTGATCGCAGGCGGCGCGGCGAACTCGACCGGCGGCGGCTCGTCACCCGCATCGAGGCCGCCGAAGTAATCGGCTGCGAGCGCGAGCGCCTCGCGCGTGTCGACGTCACCCGCGAGCGCGAGCGACGCGTTGCGCGGGCGGTAGTAGGTCTGGAAGAACGCGCGCACGTCGTCCAGTCGCGCCGCGCGGATGTCCTCCGCAGCCCCTATCGTCATCCAGTGATACGGATGATCCGGCGGATACAGCGCCGCAACCATCGCCATCCCCGCGAACCCGTAGGGACGGTTCTCGTAGTTCTGACGCCGCTCGTTGAGCACGACCTCGCGCTGATTCTCGAATTTCGCGTCGCTCAGCGCCGGCAGCAGGAAGCCCATGCGATCCGATTCCATCCACAGCGCGAGCTCCAGCGCGTTGCGCGGCACGACTTCCCAGTAGTTGGTACGATCCGCGTTCGTGGATCCGTTCAGCTGTGCGCCCGCTTCCTGCAGCGGCTGGAAGTAGCCGCGGTCGTAGTGCTCCGAGCCTTCGAACATCAGGTGCTCGAACAGATGCGCGAACCCGGTCCGTCCAGGCTTCTCGTTCTTCGAACCGACGTGATACCAGACATTCACGGCAACGATGGGGCAGCCGTGGTCCTCGTGGATCAACACATCGAGCCCGTTGTCGAGCGTGTGCCGGCTGAAAGGGATGTTCATGTGTGTGCTGATCGATGCACAGCGCTAGCGCACCGGCATCAGCGGAATCGCCCCCTTCTTATAGCTGGCGATCGACAACTGCGCCGCCAGCTGCCGCGCCGCGCTGCGGAACGCTTCGGCAGCGGGCGATTCCTTCTCCGCAATCGTGATCGGCACGCCGGTGTCGCCGCCGACGCGAATCGGCTCGTAGATCGGCACGCGCCCGAGGAACGGGATGGCCAGCTCCGTCGCAAGCGCCTCGCCGCCTCCCTTGCCGAAGATGTCGCTCTCATGACGGCACTCGGGGCAGACGAAGTGGCTCATGTTCTCGATCAGGCCGAGCGCGGGCACGTTCAGCTTCTGATACATCCGCACCGCGCGCCGCGTGTCCATGACCGACACCGTCTGCGGGGTCGTGACGACGACGCTGCCGGCGACCGGAACGGCCTGGCTGAGGCTCAGCGCGACGTCGCCCGTGCCCGGCGGCATGTCGACGATCAGGTAATCCACGTTGTCCCAGCGGACTTCGCGGAAGAACTGCTGGATGACGCTGTGCAGCATCGGCCCGCGCCAGATGACCGGCGAGTCGTCGGCGGTGAGAAACGCCATCGACACGAGCTGGATGCCGTACTGCAGCGCGGGAATGATCTTGCCCTGCTCGTCGCCGGCGAGCTGCGTCTTGACGCCGAGCATCAGCGGGACGTTCGGGCCGTAGATGTCGCCGTCGATCACCGCGACGCGTGTGCCCATCTGGCTCAGCGCGATCGCGAGGTTCACGGCGACGGTGGTCTTGCCGACGCCCCCTTTGCCGGCGCCGACAGCGATGATGTTCTTGACGCCAGGCACCGGCGCCTTGCCGCCCATGTCCAGGTTCGCGGTCGATCGCACCTGCGCGGTCATCTCGATGTCGACGTCGCTCACCCCCGGCAGCGCCGCCACCGCCTGCCGCGCCTGCTCGCGCATCTTGTCCTTCACCGGGCACGCCGGTGTCGTCAGCTCGATGGTGAACGCGACGCGTCCTGCCTCGATGCGGAGGTTCTTGACGAACTTCAGCGACACGATGTCGCGATTGAGGTCGGGATCGCGGACGGCGCGAAGCGCTTCGAGTATGGCGGCTTCAGTGATGTCGCTCATGATTGTTAATGAATTGTACCCGGGATGCGGGATCAGGGGTGCGGGATCCGGATCCGCGGGTCGCGGGTCGCGGGTCGAAGATTCAAGGATTCGCAGATTCAAGGATTCGAGGATTCAAGGATTCAAGGATTCGAGGATTCGAGGATTCGAGGATTCGAGGATTCGAGGATTCGAGGATTCGAGGATTCGAGGATTCGAAGATTCAAGGATTCGATGATCAGGGATGCGCGGATTCGCTGATCAGGGATTCGCGATCAGGGATTAGGGATTGGTCATCCGTCTTTCCGCAATGTCCCCCACGACCGGCAACTTGAAGCGTTCGCCCTGGTACGCTTTGAACATCAGGATGAGCCACAGTGCCGCCGATCCATAGAACACGAAGATCGACAGGATCCAGCCGAGGAACGGAATCGAGAGGCAGACGACGAACGCCACGCACGCGGTGCCGAAGACGAGGATCGACTGCATCGCATGAAAGCGCACGAACGTGTTCTGCGGTTCCGTCACGAAGAACAGCAGCCCCGTGATCCAGCCGACGCCGTACGACAGCGCCGCCGCCACGTTCTCGTCAAAGCCGCTTGCCGTTTTCTGTCCCGTCATGAAGCGTGCGGGTGCACACCAAACACGCCGCGCGTTTCGTTGTGCATCAACACCCAGAACGCATAGATGCCCAGCGCGGTGCCAAAGGGCAGCACGAAGAGATTGAGCACACCAAGCCACAGCACCGCCATCCGCCCGCGCGCATGCTCGCGGCGCAGCTCGCGCCCCGCCCATGCATTGGCGCCGCCGCCAGCCAGGAGCGCCACCGCGAAGACCAGGAAGCCCGCCGCGGTCACACCCGCGGCCATCTGATCGCTGCCGGGACTGACGCCGATCGCCACCGCGCCGATCGCGAGCAGCAGCGTCGAGATTCCAAGGAGCAGGCCGATAACGCCCCAGACGAGCTGCAGGATCCCCAGCAGGTGGAGATGCGCCTTCACCGGATTGTAATGCGGACTTCGACCGAGGTCTGCGGCGCGCCGCTTGGCGCCACGCTGAACCGGAAGCGCGTCCCTTCGCGGACGCCTGCCGGCACGCGCAGCCGCATCTCGTGCACGGCGGCCACTTCGCCGACGCCGCGGCACGCGGCGCACCACTCATCCCAGACCTCCCCGCGGCCGCCGCAGCGCGGGCACGTCCTCCGGAGCGGCACGTCGAGCGGAACGAGTGCGCCCCAGAACGCTTCCTGAGGGCTGAGCACGACCTCCGCGGACAGGCTGGCGCCCCGCGCGCCCGCGAAGAACGAGTCGCGCATGCGATCGAGCACGCTTGCGATCGACGGGAAATCGATCGCGACTTCGTCGGCGAGCCAGTCGGCGCGGCCATGCGACATCAGGCGGGCGTTGTAGGAGCGCCGGCGTTCCGAATCGCGCAGCACTTCATACGCGCGTGCCACTTCGAGGAACGCTGCCCCGCGATCGTCCCCGGAAATGTCGGGGTGATAGCGGCGGGCGAGCTGCCGGTACGCGCGCTTGATTTCGTCCGCACCCGCATCCGCCGAAACGCCCAGGACGTCGTAATAGTCGCGCATGCCCCTTTGAGCCGTCTTGCAGAATCAGTGCCGAGTTACCGCAGATTACGGAGTAATTGAAACACGGAGCAACGGGGTTAACGGAGTATTTTTTTCAGGGAGACGGTGGGCGGAAACTCCCTCCTGAAAAACGTTCTCCGTTCTCCCCGTTTCTGGGTGGTTAGTTACCCGTGATCTCCGTCGTGAGCTCCCGCGCTAGAATGACCGCCATGCGCGAATGTCCGCTCTGTGGGGAAACGATGCGCCTCAGCGTCCGCGACGTACAGGACGCCCAGGGAAACAGCCGGCAGGTCCGCGAATGGATCTGCCCGGAATGCGATTATTTCGAAGAGGCTGAAACGTCGGAAGGATAGCGCGGGGTTAGCGGGCGCCGAGCGTCAGCAGCACCTCGTTACGAATATCTTCCTCGAAGTCCGCGAAATTGAGCGCGGTCTCGCACTCGTCGCACAGCACCTCGATTACCGCGGGGCGTCCTTCTTCGTTCGCTTCCACCCGCGAATCACGCAGCTGGACGATGTGCATCTGCAGGGTCTTGACCAGAAAGTTCTGGTCGTTCCCGCAGCTGGGACAGGTCAAGGCCATCTAGGTTGAACTCCTCCCGGCCGTTCTCGACGGCCGTTGCCAAACCTTCGAATTGTACGAGAACGGCTTTCCCGTACGCAATCAAGATCTTGCGGAAAAAAAAGAGGTGTACGATGCACGCATGGCCACATCGAACTCGTCGCGCGACGTCCGCAGTGAAGCGCGCGGACCGCACTGGGTCGCCTGGATCCCTGATTCCAACGGGAAGCCTGCCGGTTCAGTTGTGGTCGTGGGTAAAACGCGTGAGGAAGCGGAAGAGCGGGCGAGGCAGTGGGAGGAGTCGCAGGCAGCCGGGTGAGCGGCTGCCTCTCTATTCGTCGGATTCCTGTTCGTCGTCGAATTCTTCGGGATCACCGAGGCGGAGAATCTGCCCGCTGGCATGACCCGCCAGGATGCAGTGCGGTCCCTTGGCTTCGAGCGAGACCACGGCGACGTCCCAGGGACGCGCGCGATAGGCGGCCGCCACGCACCCGCACGGCAGCCCTTCGAGCGCTTCGAGCTCGAACACGGTTGTCGTGGGCCTTACGTAGTTCAGCGCACCCGCAGGAACTGACATACCGCACCTCCCGTCGCCGGCCATCAATGCAATCTTGACGCCAGCTAACTCCTTAGACCGTGTGCGTCGGTCCGTGGTTCCCTGCGATGTCGAAACCGTTGAAAAAAATGGAGTTACGCGACGTGGTCAGAAACGCGTGCGCGCAGGACCAAAGTGACACCCACGGGCGACAAACCCGCAGCCGGGGTGACTCCGCGACTGTGCAATCGCCGAACTCGCTCACCTCATGAGGGTTAGGTGATGCGCACCAGAACGCACCCGTGAGGCACCCGCGAGTGGCGCCGTCTCCACACGGTGCACGCCGATTACAGAAATGGCGGTCTCGCCCTGGGAAAAGTCCTCAGGACTCCGCGTATATGAGGTGCCCCTCGACCGCTGCGCCTGGGAACAACGTGCGCGCCGCCTCCACGTACACCGCGAGCTGCTCCTGATGGGACGAACGGCGGCTGCCCGTCTTGAACTCGAGTACCGCGATTGACCCGTCATTCCGCCGAACGAGGCAGTCGATCGTGCCACGGAGGACGATCGGACCGGCCCTTTCGTCGCGCCGCATGGAGAACGGTACTTCGTAAGAGGATTCGCCGCTCGAAAGCAGCTGCGCCACGTCGGCGCGGGCGCGAATCGTGTTCCAGGCAGCGACGGCGGCCGCGACGGTACTGTCCACATTCTCAATGGCTGCGCGCTCCTCCGGGCGCAGCAGATCACGTGCGTGGGCCGAGAGCGTGTCATCGTCGAGCTGTTCCACCACCAGTCCTGACTGAAATAAGCGGTGCACGAGAATGCCGGCGGCGATGTCCTGCGCCTCACCACGCCGCAGGACCTGGGAGTCCACCGTGCCCGCGAGCCACTCGGTGACTGACGTCCTCGTCATTGCCCCCCGATCGTCGATTGGTTCGAAACGATCGACATGAGAGTCCGCCGGAGGACCTGCGGGATCTGACCGCGGTGACGCAGAGTTTTCGCCTCCGGCTACGCGGCAGATGCGCCAGTCGAACGATCGGCCGGAACGCCCTTCCCACCCGATCATGTCGACCTCGTCGAATGCCGTCGCCGCGCGTGGAAACAGTTGTTTCAACGAATCCGGCAGCACCTCGGCGAGGCTTCCGCGGCCCGGCTGCAGCACACCCTCCTTGAGGACGGACGAGAGGTACAGACGATCGCGTGCGCGCGTGAGCGCGACGTACAGCAGGCGGCGCGTCTCGTGTTTCTCCCGCTCGCGCTCCGCTTCGTCCGAGTCGGAGACGAACGGCCCGATTGACACCGACGGCTCCCCTCGATCGCCGTCGATGATGATGCGGACCGGACGCGGAGGGCCGCTGGCCCCTTTCGCGAGGTTCACGACGAAGACCACGGGGAACTCGAGCCCCTTCGATGCGTGGACCGTCATGAGGTTCACCGCGTCGAGCGCCTCGATGACCGCGTTCGATTCGTCGCCCGCCGTCAACGAGTCGATGTGGTCGGCAATACGAGCCAGCGTGGCGTATCCGCGGTTCTGGATCCGCCGCACGAGCCCGCGGAGCTTCTTGAGGTTCTCCCACGCCTGCTGGCGGCGCGGCCCGCGCAGCTCGAAGGCGTAAGCGGTCGCAGGCAGCAGTTGCTCGATCAGATCGGCCGGCGGAATGCGATCCACCTGCGCGATCCACTCGCCCACGCGCGACCTCAGGAACTCGATCACGCATCGATCTTCGTCGTCGATCGCCGCCAGCGACGGCGGAGCGACGGGGGTGGTGATCACCGCGGCGAGCTTCGGGCCCAGCTTCGAGAGCGCACCATCCGAGACGCGTACGAAGCGCGAACGGAGAAACGCCGCCGCACGCAAATCCGACCACGGGTCGGCGAGATATCGGATCAGGGCTGATGCGTCCTTTATCTCGTCCGCATCGAAGAAGCCGAGCCCCTTGTAGACGTAGGTTGGAATTCCGCGGACCTCGAGCGCGTGCTCGAACTCGCGGTGGCTCGCGCGCGAGCGAAACAGGATCGCGATGTCGCCAGGTCTGGCCTGCCGCGGCACGCCGGTTTTCCGATCGCGAACGGTCTCGTCGAGAAGAATGCGGGCGATCTCCGTCGCGACCGCCGCGGCGCACGTTTCAGGGTCGTTGCCGACCGCGACGCCAAGCACCGGGCCTCGCGCCGTGTCGGGCGATATGTCGATCGGAAATCGATCGGCGTCGGTGTAAGTGAACTCGTCGGGCTGCGCTCCCGCCTGGGAAATTTCCGAAAAGACGTCGTTGACGAATGCGAGCAGCTCCGGGCGCGCGCGGAAGCTGCGGCTGATCGATCGCCGGGGCGTGCCCGCGGGACGCAGCGCTTCGATGTAGCGGGCAGCATCCTGGAGCACGGCGACCTCGGCGTCGCGGAACCGGTAGATCGACTGCTTGCGATCGCCGACGATGAAGATCGACGGCTGCGTGGCGAGGCCGAGCCCTTCCCTCCACGACTGAATCAGCAGCGAGACCAGCTCCCACTGCGCGCGGCTCGTGTCCTGGAACTCGTCGACGAGGACGTGGTGATAGCGGGACTCGAGCCGGAACCGGCTCTGCGAAAACTCGTCCATCCGGTGCAGCAGATCGAGTGCGTGCTCGAGGACATCAGAGAAGTCGAGGACCGACCGCTCCTCCAGCGCCCTGCGATACTGCGCGCGCGCGATTCCGAACATGCGCCGGATCCCGCGCGCCAGGACCACGTTCAGGTCGCGCGTGAATCGCTCGATCACCTGCTGGATGTGCGGCGCAATCTGGCAGACAGCCGTGCGATGCCGTTTCGCGGCTGCCTCCGACGGGTAATCGCGATCCCCGCGGTAGGGCGGGATCGCGCCCGCCTTCCGCGGGCTGCCGTCCGCCGTGAGAAAGTGCGCGGCCACGCGGTCGAGGACGCCTCGGATCTGCGCGTTATCCGCGACATCCAGGTCCCCGAGCCGCTGCAGGTCGCGCGCGAGCAGCTGGAAGCGTGGATGGTGAGCGGGGCCGTCGCCGAGGAACTGGGCCAGCCCGCCAGGCACGGCACGCAACGCGTCCTGCAGCGCCGTGGCGGCGCGGCGGCAGACGATGTCGGCGGTGAGATCCGAGGGGCCGCGCGCAAGGAAGCGGTCCAGCGCATCCCACGCCACCAGGCGACGTTCGAGCAGCGATGCGAGCCCTTCGCGCGTGCGCGATACGCCGAGCTGCGCGAGCACCAGCGCGATGTCCGGCTCCGTCTTCGCGAGTCCCGCGAAAATCCGCAGCGATCGGTCGAGTGATTCCTCGACGAGCCGCGGGACCTCGGTCTCGTCCGCCATTTCGAAGCCCGGGTCGAGATCCGCTTCGAGCGGAAACTCGCGCAGCAGCGACAGGCAGAAGGCGTCAATCGTGCTGATCGCGATCTCGCCCAGGCGATCGCGCACGTCGTTCCAGCGCGCGCGATCGAATTCCGATCGGGCGGCCGAGTCCTTGAGCTCGCGGATGATCCGCTCGCGCATCTCGGCGGCCGCCTTGCGCGTAAACGTGATCGCGAGGATGTTGGAGGGATCGACGCCCGCTTTCAGCAGGTTGACGTAGCGCCAGACGAGCACCGACGTCTTGCCGGTGCCGGCGGATGCCTCGAGGACGACGTTGTTGCATGGATCGATCGCGAAGTCGCGCGCGCTGGCGTCGGGATCGCTGATGGCGGGCTGCTCGACGACATCCGACGCCACCATCGGCGCCTGTTCGGCACTCTCGTCGCCGAAGAGCGACGGCTGCACGATCGGCCGGGCGCGCGGATCACTCGTCGCCAACGTAGTCCTTTCGGCAGACCGACGAGTAGCCGCAGCGCGTGCAGAGGAATGGCTCGTCGGGGCGCGGCGGGAACTCGCCGCGTTCGATCGCATCGATTGCGCCAACGAGCCGCTCCTGCCCCGCATCGACCGCCTCGCGCAGCGACGACGAGCCACCCAGCGCGACAAACGCGTTCTTTTCCCTGAACGCGACGTATCCGGCGCGACCGAGCGTCCACGATCGATTGTGACGCCCGGACAGCGATTGTTCCGCGCAGACGCCGTACACCGACAGTTGCAGCGCGCGTGAAGGCTTGGGCGCTTTCCCCAGCTTGTAATCCACGATGCGCAGCGTGCCGTCCGACATCAGGTCGATGCGGTCCGCCTTCGCGCGCAGCCTGATGGTCCGTTGCCCCGCGGACGTCGTGAAGACGAACGCCCCTTCGAGCTCGTGCTCGAGGAGCCGTTCGACCACGTCGCCTCCCTGCTCGATCTCGAACGCAAAGGCCCGTTCGGCAAGGCCAGGCGCCGCCGCGGATCCGAGGAGGTGCGTCCGCTCGAGCGCGCGATCCGCCTCGCCGAGCGTGGCCAGCTGCGCTTCCGCGACCTGCTCGAACAACGCGACGGCTTCCTCGACGTTCGTCGTCGTGATCGTGCCGTGTCCCGTGCGCTGCCACTCGTCGAAGAACAATTCGAAAACGGCGTGCAGGAAATGGCCGCGCTCCTGCGGCGTGAGGCCTGATTCCTCGTCACGCT
>Ga0137373_10000365_pt1 | contig 43419 bp, 38 predicted proteins | sample SagtaG_5_FD_104912 | JGI IMG/M metagenome (GOLD analysis project Ga0137373, IMG submission 104912) | Vadose zone soil microbial communities from Sagehorn Ranch, Mendocino, California, USA - Sage1_R_80_16 metaG | ecosystem: Environmental > Terrestrial > Soil > Vadose zone | place: USA... | reverse complement strand
TGTCCCGCGCGGCGTGGTCTGCTCGCTCAAGGGCGCGTGGATGCGAACGAGCGACAACGGCCAGACCATCTCGGCGCTGGCGCCCGCGCATCACGCCGATATCTCCGAGGGCGCCTGCTACAACGACGCCCGCGTGGAGGTCGCGCCGATCTAGCAGGCTGATGAAAAAGGCCCATCTGCTTCGTTGGCGATTTCTCATAGGCTCGCCTCGGACGGCGGGGCCCCAGCCCCGCGACGTCCTGCGGCTCGCACGACCACGGCCGCATGCTCGACGTACAGGCAGTACGCCTCGCGTGCGGCTGTCGGGCGCCGCCTCGCATCTGGACCTTTTTGATCAGCCTTCGAGTTTTCCCGCATCCTGTTAGCTCCGCACGATGAGCAACGCCGAGGCGCGGGGTGGAGTGACCGACGGACTGGTGGGGACGGTGTTCCCGGGGCTGGTCCTCCCCCAGCCGCCTCCCGAGACCGAGATCGTCGAGCTGCTCGAAGCCCCCGACATCGAAGCGTGGGTCATCGAGCACGAGATCACCCGCGACGGCCACGAATGCGAGGACGTGCTGCTCCGCTATCGTGACGAGGCCAAGCCTGCCGTGTACTGCCCCGAATGCCGGCTGCTCGTCGGCGCGCAGCGCTGGGACGCCGTCAGCGCCGTCGATGTCCCATCGGAGCCCACCCACGCGGAGACGGCCGCCTTCGTGCTGCGGGCGAACATCGGGACGGGGATGCTGGTCGGCGCGATCACCTGGTTGACGTCGCTCGGGTTCACGACGCCGGGCCTGGCCTTGCTCATTGCGGTTGGCGCGCTGGCCGTGTACGCCGCGGTCGCGTCGAAACGATGACGGGGTCGGGGCGCTCGCTTCATGTCCTGCGCCCGGCATGGACCGTGCGCTCTCGCAGCGAGTCATAGATCGGGGCGTTTCTCAGCACCGTCGGCACCAGCATGGCCATGGCGCAGGCGAGCAGCATCGGCAGCAGCAAGGTCAGGCCGGCCGTCATCTCGGTGATGAGCACGATGCCCGTCAGCGGCGCGCGCACGACGGCCGTGAAGAACGCGGCCATGCCCACGACCGCGAACGCCGTCGCCGGCATCGGCGGGTCGGAGAATGGCTGCGAAGCGGCGGAGCCGAAGAGCAGGCCGAGCTGCGCCCCCAGCACCAGCATCGGCGCGAAGAGACCTCCCGGCGTCCCCGCCGCGTAGGAGACGGCGCCGAGCGCGAAGCGCAGGAGGAACGCGAGCGGCAGCCAGGCGAGGCTCGCCCCACCGGACAGGACGCGTTGCGTGAGGGCATCACCGCCGCCGACCAGGCCGGGCGCGAACCAGGCGAGCACGCCCACCCCGGCGCCAATGACGGACGCGCGCAGCTCGAGCGGCCAGCGGTCCAGGCGGTCGGCGGCCGACAGCGTGAGGAGCAGCCACCAGCTCCTCCAGCACGAACACCGCTTCCGCCACGGGCGCGGTGAACGCCGTCGCCAGCCCCGTCCCGGCACCGGCGGCCAGCAGCGCCAGGCAATCCCGCTCGCGGAGACGACACGCCTTTCCCCGGAGCCCGCTGATGCTGGCGCCCATCTGCACACTCGGTCCCTCGCGCCCGAGCGCGAGGCCGGCGCCGATGGCCAGCCAGCCCCCGAGAAACTTCACGGGCACCAGCGTCCGTCGACGTCTCAGCTTCCGGCGACACCGTGACCGACGAGCCTCCTTGGATCTACACGAGCCACGGGCGGGCCGGTGTGGGTCAGCGCCTGCACGACGATCCCGACCGCGGCCAGGACGAACACCACCGACCCTACCACCCACATGATCACGCCCGCGATCGACTGGTCCTCGAGCGCGGCGATGGCTCCGACACGCGGAACGATGGCGTACGTCGCGTAGATCAGGCGGTCGGCGAAGGTCAGGATCGCCGCGAGCACCGTGTTCTGCACATCGGCCAGCAGCAGGTACGGGATCATCGTCCACCGCGGCCACGGGGACCGGGCCGGCCACGCGAGGATCACCGGCCGCCAGAACATCACGGCCGTCGTCAGGAAGCAGGCGTGCTCGACGTGATGCCAGCCGTGCGAGCGCAGCGCCAGCTCATAGAGCCCGGGCGTGTGCCACGTCCAGAACGCGATGGCGAACGACAGCCAGCCGACGCCGGGATGCGCCACGACTCTGGTAATCCCGCGTATCGCCGGAGCCGCCAGCACGGCCGCCACCGCGCGGCGGATCCTGCGCGGCAGTCCGCCCAGCATCGGCGCCACGGGCGCCCCCAGCCAGAGGAGCGGCGGCGCCACCATCATCAACAGCTGGTGCTGCACCATGTGGGCGACGAGCAGCCGCCCGGCGAGCGCGTCCAGCGGAGGCGCCACGGCGAGCACGATCGCGCCGAGGCCGGCGACGAACGCCGCGAAGCGGCCGGGGCCGAACCGCCGGGGCATCCGTCGCGAGAGCCGGCACCAGCCGCGCACGTAGAGCGCGCCCGCGGCGAGGACCACGCCGAGCACGGGCTCCACGGCGGTCAGTCCCGGCGCGCCGCCGCTCGCGGGGGTGCCGGCGCGCCCACCGGAGGCTGCCTGGCCGGTCGCAGCGTCTCGAGAAACGCGACGAGCGCGTTCACCTCGGCCGGCGCCAGGTTCTTGCCGTAGGCCGGCATGTTGCCGCCACCCTGCAGCACCTGGCGGACCAGCTGGTCCCGGGTGAGCCGCGTGGCCACGCCATCCAGCGCCGGTCCGCGGCTGCCCCCTTCACCGCCGAGGCTGTGGCAGTTGCGGCATTGCTTGTTCTGGATCACGAGGGCGCCCTGCAGCTCGAGCGGCGTCCGTCCCTGCACGTAGGCCACGGGCGTGGCGAGCGCGGTCCCGGCGTCCATCACGGGAGACCACGGAGACAGCACGCCGAGCGTCGCCAGCGTCGTCACGGTCAGCAGGATCAGGACGACGCCGAGCACCGCGACCGGCCGGCGGCGCCAGCTCTTCTCGCCGGTGCCGGCGATCAACGGCAGTGCCAGCAGCAGCGCGATCGCGAGCGGCATGCCCACGAGCAGGATCACCGTCTCGGTCCACGGCGGCAGCAGCGCCAGGAGCGCGAACAGGGAGAGAAAGTAGAAGTCCGGTCGGGGCGACGCGTCGGTGATCGTCGGATCGGGCACGCCGTGGGGACCGTTGGGGCCGAAGACGGCGGCGCACGCCAGCACGACGAGCACGACGACGCCCATCCCCACCATGTCCTTGCGGGCGGCGACGGGGAAGAACGGCACCCCGTCCCGATGCACGTCGTCCTCGTAACGCTTGCGGTACGTCTCCCGATCGACCACCCGACCCGGCATCGGCCACTCGTTGACCCCGAGTCTCAGGACCAGCCACAGGTGCAGCCCGATGAGGGCGATGAGCAGGCCCGGGATCAGGAAGACGTGGACGGCGAAGAATCGCGAGAGGGTTCGGCCGGCGATGATGGGGCCCCCCAGCATCACGTGGACGATCGCCGATCCCACGACGGGCGCACGCGCGGCGATCGACGCCCCGATGCCGAGCCCCCAGTAGGCGTCCTGGTCCCACCGGAGGATCTGGCCGGTGAAGGCCATGCCGAGCGTACCCAGGAAGAGGAAGACACCGACGATCCACGTCAGCTCGCGCGGGAATTTGTAGGCGCCCCAGAGAAAGACCTGGAGCATGTGCAGCGTCATCACCAGCACCATGGCGTTGGAGCCCCAGAAGTGCAGCGCGCGCAGGTACCATCCGAACGCTGCCTGGTCGTTCAGGTAGCGAAGGCTGTCGTAGGCCTGATCCGCCGCGGGGACGTACACGAGCGCCAGGCAGATCCCGGTCGCGATCTGCAGCATGAACAGGGCGAGCGTCGCGCTGCCGAACACGTACCACCAGCTCGCGGTCCTGCGCGGCACCGGATGGGTGACGGCCGGCGCCAGCCCCTCGGCGAGCCCCGTCCGGGCCTCGAGCCATCCGGCGACCGAGCGGAGCGCGTCCCGCAGCGCCATCAGACGGGCCCCGCGAGCGTCGGCAGCTGACCGCCGCGCACCCACAGCTGATGCTCACGGATCTCGTACTCGTACTCGAAGAGCCCCCGGGGCGGCGGCCCGGAGGCCCGCGAGCCATCCTCATAGTAGACGCCGCCGTGGCAGGGACACATGAAGAGCCGGGACTGCGGGAACCATCGCACGGGGCAGCCGAGGTGCGCGCAGTTGATCGCGAACACCTGGAAGCGCTCGGCTCCGATCCGTCGCACCCAGCACGCGATCTTCCCCGTCGGTCCGTCCCAGGCCACGCGGAACGGGTTGTCGTAGATCGCCAGGCGTGTCTGCCCCTCCGGAAAGGTCGCGACGGGGCCGAGCTTGATCCACGCTTGTCCCGGATGCCGGCGGACCGGTCCGAAGATGAATCCGATGATGGGGATTCCCGCCAGCGCGGCCGCGACCGCGCTCAGGCCGAGGCCGAGCCGGAACAGGAATCCCCGGCGCGAAGGCGGCATCTCACTCACCTCCAGGGCGGCCGGGTACCGGTCTGCGCTGGGCGGCCAGCCAGGCGACGACGTCCGAGATCTCCTCGGATCCCAGGGCGCGGCCGGGAAGGTACCCGCGCCAGTCGGGCATCCCGAGGTCGGCGCGTCCCGCGATCACGGTCGTGCGCAGGTGCTGATCGCTCACCAGCGCGAGATACGACGGATCCGTGACCGCGCCCGCCTTGAGCCCGCCGCGTCCATCGTCGCCGTGGCAGCCCGCGCAGGCCGCGGCGAAGACCGCTTTCCCCCGCTCTCGATCTCCGAGGCTCGCCGCGTACGGCGGGATCGCCGCGCCGACCGCCGCCTCCGGGCGTGCCCACGTTCTCACGAGACCCTGCACCAGCGTCTCGATCTGCGTATCGGTCAACCCGCCACCCGCGCGCATCGCGAAGGCCGGCTGCATCGTGCCGGACACTCCCTCGGCGATGACCTGACGCAGCTGCTGCGCCGGGACCAGGGCGAGGTAGACAGGATCATTGAGGGGGCGCGCGGCGCCGAGGCGCCCATCGGCACCGTGGCAGCCCGCGCACTGTCCCCGGTAGAGTGCGGGGAAGCGCACGTCCGGGGAAGCGGTCGCCTCCCGCGCCTTCGCCTTGCCGGGCAGAGCGTCGCATCCGAAGAGACCCAGGGCGAGCAGCATCGCCACCGCGACCGAGCTGGGGGTGGCCGTCGTCATCGATCCCGCTCCCCCTCGGGACGTGGCCGGGACGCCTCGACGCCCGCCCGCGCGGCCAGCGACCAGGTCTGCATCGTGGCCAGCGGGTGCGCCCGCGCCACGACGAACCCGGTCGCGAGTCCGAACGCCATCTGCGAGGCGACGAACCACGGCCAGTCCACCCGCGCGCCAAGGATCGGATTGACGATGTCGATCACGGCCCAGACGAGGCCCGTCCACAGGAGCGGCGCGACGACGCCCCCCCAGAGCATGTGGCGGCGCGGGAGCATCGGGAGAATGACGGCGTAGAGCAGGCCGGCGAGCATCGACAGCAGGCCGTGGACGATCGTTCCGATCACGAGGGCGGGCAGGCTGAAGGCCCGGAGATCGGCCAGCGTCCCCTGGGTCAGGCGCGGTATCGCGGCGGCCGACAGAAGGTTGATCGAATACCAGAGGCTCCGCTCGGCGATCAGCCCATACGCGAGGGCCAGGACCGCCATGGCGAGCCCGCCGACGAGACCGCCCACGATCCCGGCCGAGTACGGCTGGACTTCGACGGGCACGCGCGTGCGATGGCCGGCGACGCCGATCCCGGGAGTCTCGACCGCGGCCGGCGCCGGCGCGACTCGCGGTGCGGCTCGCCCGGCCGCGGGCAGCGCGATGCGCTCCACCCCGGGCGCGGGGAGGACGTCACGCCACCAGCCGGCGGCGCCGATCAGCGCGAGGGCGATGCCGGCCACGCTCACGGCGACGTGAGTGACGAGCCCGCCGAGGGCCAGCGTGACGCCGAGGGCGACGACCAGCGGCCATGCGGTCGGCGCCGGCAGCTCGATGATCTCGGAATCGGCTCCCTCGGGCCGGGGCGGGATCGCCGGTGAGCCGGGGACGTGGCTCATCTCAGCGCCCGATCACGTAGACGACGGTGAGCACGACGACCCAGACCGCGTCGACGAAGTGCCAGTACCACGAGACGAGCTCCACGCGCTCGGCGTGCGCGGGCCGCAGCGCGCGCGACCACGCGAACACGGCGAGCAGGGCGAGCATGATGAGCCCGACGATCACGTGCGAGGCGTGCAGCCCGACCAGCGCATAGAAGGTCGTGCCGAACAGGTTCGTGCCGATCGTCAGGCCCGCGCGCGTGATGAGCCGGCTCCACTCGGCCGCGGTGCCGGCCAGAAAGACGACGCCGAGGAGAACGGTCGCGAGCAGCCAGGCCCCGGCGCGGCCGACGGCGCCGCGACCGAGCGCGCGGACCGCCAGCGCCACGGTCACGCTGCTGGAGAGCAGGCAGATCGTGCCGAGCACGGGCACGTCCAGCACCTGGCCCGGCGAGGGGCCGCCGAGACTCTTGCCGATGTCGTAGAGGTAGGCGACGACGAAGACGGCGAAGAGCGACGCCTCCGCGGCGATGAGGCAGACCATGCCGACTCGACCTCTCGACGTCATGTCGGTCATTTATCGGAGCCCGGGGCGGGTGTGAGCCGTGGGTGGCTGAGTCGAGGTGCGCGGGGCTTCATTCGTGGGGGCCGTCGGGGTCGTCGGGGTGCTTGAGGTCCCAGAGGGGGCGGCGGCTCTCGACGACGGGCGCGGTGGCGAAGTTGTAGGGCGGCGGCGGCGAGGTCGTGGCCCACTCGAGCGTCCACGCGTCCCACGGGTCATCGCCCGCCGGCTCACCCCGCCGCAACGCGATCGCGACGTTGACGAGGAAGACGACGATCGCCGCGGCCTGGAGCGGCACGCCGAGCGTGGCCACGAGGTTCCAGAGGTCCCAGCCGCGGTCGGCGGGATAGGTGTAGATCCGCCGGGGCATGCCGAGCATCCCGAGCCAGTGCATGGGCAGAAACGTCAGGTTGAACCCCACGGCGAAGAGCCAGAAGTGCCAGCGGCCCAGCCGCTCGCTCAGGAGGCGGCCGGTCGCCTTGGGGAACCAGTAGTAGATCGCGCCGAAGACCGTGAAGATGAGGGCGCCGACCAGCACGAAGTGGAAGTGCGCCACGACGAAGTAGGAGTCGGTGAGCTGCCAGTTGAAGGGCACCACCGAGAGGATGATGCCGGTGAGGCCCGCGCACAGGAACTGCAAGAGGAACGCGCAGGCGAAGAGCATCGGCGTCGCCAGGCGAATCCGGCCGCCGTACATCGTGGCCACCCAGTTGAAGATCTTGATGCCGGTGGGGACGGCGATCAGCATGGTGGAGGCCGCGAAGGCGGAATTCAGGGGGGCGCCCATGCCGACCGCGAACATGTGATGGGCCCAGACGGTCATGGCCAGGAAGCCGATGGCGAGCGAGGCCGCCACGATCATCGGGTAGCCGAAGATGACCTTGCGCGAGAACACGGGGATGATCTCGGAGACCATGGCGAAGCCCGGGACCATCAGGATGTAGACCTCGGGGTGGCCGAAGAACCAGAAGAAGTGCTGCCACATCACCGCCGAGCCCCCGGCCGGCGTGTCGAAGAAGTGGGCGCCGAGGAAGCGGTCCAGGAGCAGCATGATCTGGGCGGCCGACAGCGGCGGCAGGGCGAGCACGGTCATGCCGGCGACGACGAGCATCATCCAGACGTAGAGCGGCATGCGGCCGAGCGTCATCCCGCGGCAGCGCATGGTCAGGGTCGTGGTGATGAGGTTGATGGAGGTCGCGACCGTCCCGAAGCCCATCACGAGGATGGACAGGTTCCAGTAGTCGGTGCTGTTGCCGGGCGAGAAGGCCCGTCCCGTGAGGGGCGCGTAGGCGAACCAGCCGACGTCGGGAGCGGAGCCCGCGCCGTAGAGCCCCTCGCCGGCCAGGAAGCTGAAGTAGAGCAGACATCCGCCGAACAGGAACGCCCAGAATCCGAAGGCGTTCAGCCGGGGGAACGCGAGGTCGCGAGCGCCGATCATGAGCGGCACCAGGTAGTTGGCGAAGCCGAACACGATCGGGATACCCACCAGGAACACCATGGTGGTCCCGTGCACGGTGAAGAGACGGTTGAAGACTTGCGGCGAGACGACGGTGTTGCCGGCCCCCGCCAGCTGCCAGCGCATCACGCCGGCCTCGAGGCCCGCGATCAGGAAGAACGCGAGGCCGGCGACCACGTACATGACCCCGAGACGCTTGTGATCGACGGTGACGACCCACTCGTGCGCGCGCGCGAGCCCGCCGGTCCGCGCGGTGGCGCCGTCCGGTGCCGCGATCGTCGGGGCCAGCGCGCTCATCGCCGTCGTGGCCTCAGCGAAGCGTCACGAGATAGCCGATGAGCTGGTCCAGCTGATCTCCGGACAGCTGCATCGAGGGCATGAGCGCGCCGGGCTTCAGCGCGGCGGGATCGCGCACCCAGGCGCGCAGGTTCTCTCGGCTGTTGGGCGCGACCCCGGCGCCGAGCGTGCCGCGGCTCATGAGATGGGTGAGGTCGGGTCCGAACACACCGTTCGCGGGCGTCCCGCGGACGGCGTGGCAGTTGATGCACGCCAGCGAGATGAAGACGTCACGCCCGGCGTGGGCCGCGGCGACGTCGGCGGCCACGGTCCGCTGGGCCGCCACCCAGCGGTCGAACTCCTCCTGCGGGTGGACGATCGCCCTCAGGAGCATGCCGGCGTGCTGCAGGCCGCAGAACTCCGCGCACTGCCCGACGTAGACGCCCGGCGTCCGCGGGTCGATCCATGACCGGTTGGTCTTGCCCGGGATGACGTCCGTCTTGCCCGCGAGCTGGGGGATCCAGAAGCTGTGGATCACGTCGGCCGACTGGAGCGTGAGGAACGTGGGTGTCGGTCTCGCGGGATCGCTGACCGGCACGTGGAGCTCGTTGGCCGTCACGATACCGAGACCCGGGTACCGGATCTCCCACCACCACTGGTGACCGACGATGGTGACCTCCAGGGCGCCCGGAGCCGGCGCGCGTCCCTCGATGGCGAAGATGTAACGGGCCGTGGTGAGGAACAGGACGACGACGATGAGGAACGGCACCACGGTCCAGGCCAGCTCGATCTGCGCGCTCCCGTACACCTGCGGCGGCTCACGCCCGTCGTCGCCCGGCCGGCGCCGGTAACGAACGATGGCGTAGACGGTGAGCGCGGCCACGACGACGAAGATCGCGACGACGATGGCGAACACGAGGATGGATAGCTCCCGGATGGCGAACGCCGGCGTCGACACCGGAGCGAACATGCTCGGGGTCGGAACCACGGCCAGGGTCAGGAGTCTCTGCGCGGGGTGCACGCTGACGCTTCTATATCACACGCGCGGGCTTGCCGAAGGGCGGCCTTCACGTTATCAATGGCATCTCGAGCCGATCGCCTGAAGAGGTGAAGCGATGCTGCATGCGTTCAAGCTGTACACCGGCCCCGACAAGGCGTCGCACGTCATCGAGGGCGCCATCGACGAGAGCAGCCGCAGCGACGTCGTCGCCATTCACTTCAAGGAATCGCCCCCGCACGCGTCGTTCGATTGGCACACCGCGCCGGAGGCGCAGTACGTCATCACGCTCTCGGGCACGCTCGAGTTCACGACCCGGGACGGCGAGACGTTCGTGCTGCGACCGGGCGACGTGCTGGTCGCGACCGACGACATCGGCAGCGGCCACGAGTGGCGCATGGTCGACGATCAGCCGTGGCGACGCGCCTACGTCGTGCTCAAGCCGGGCGCCCGCGACGCCTTCGTGCCCGCGTCGCGCTGACCGTCGGCGATCATCAGGATTCGACCACCCACCCGCGCTCGCTGACGAAGCGCGCGGCCGCCAGGCCGAGCGCCATCGCCCCCACCACGAACCCGCCCAGCGACGCCGCCTGCAGGGCGGGAAGCATCTGGCCTTGCTCGAAGAGCACGACGGTCTGGAACGCATAGGTGCCCGGGACCATGATGATGATCCCGGGCACCGTGAGCGCGATGCGCGGCTCGGGCAACCGGCGGCGCGCCAGCGTGGCCAGGAGGCCCACGGCGAAGGCGCCGACGAACGTCGCGGGCGCCAGCGCCATCCCGCCGTCGTGCAGCGTCAGGCGCAGCTCGTTGCCCACCAGGGCCAGGCCGCCGACGGCGAGCACGGTGCCCGGCGTGCTGTTGTAGAGGATCGCGAACCCGCATCCCCCGGCCGCGCTGGCGAGCGCGCGGAGCAGCAGCGTCGGCAGCTCGGCGACGGGCGGCGGCGGCAGGGACGCGGCGCTGAGGCCGGCGGCGGCGGCGACGAGCGACAGGCCGAAGGCCGCGGACAGCAACACCGTCGTGCCGTAGGCCAGCCGCGCGATCCCGGCCATCGTCTGGTGCTGGAGCAGGTCGAGCAGGCCCGCGACCAGGGGAAACCCGGGGACCAGGAACAGCGCGGAGGAGATGAAGCCGGCGGCATGGCGCGGCACCGCGAGCCCGACGCCGGCGAACGCGAGCATGATCAGGCAGTAGAGCCCGGAGGCGATCACCGCGCACACGGCGGTCACGGCGAACTGATTGAGCCGCCGGCGGAACAGCAGCGATCGCAGCCACTGCCCGACGCCCCCGCCGACGGCCGCCGCCACGACCTCGAGCGGGCCGCCGCCGTTGAGATACGAGAATGCGCCCGAGGCCACGGCGACGGCGGCGGCGGTGAGGCCGATGGAACAGAGCGGCGGCTCGGCCGCGATGGTCGCGAGCCTCGCCTCGAGCTCACCCGCGGCGATGCCCGGCGTCGCCTCGCGCGCGAGGCGCTCCAGCGCGCCGAGGCGCCAGGCGTTGATCCCCGGGGGCGCGATCTCCTGCACCAGCGTCATCTGCTCGCCCCCACGCCGCGCGGTGGCGGTCATGCCGTCGAGGGTGACGTGCACCGCGAGGGCCTCGAGGCCGAAGCCGCGCGCGATCACTCCCATCCATTCCCGCACGCGGAACGCGGTATCGCCGGCGCGCAGCATCATCGCGCCGAAACGGAGCAGGACGTCCAGGACGTGGCGGAGGTCGGCGGGCAGGTCGCCCGAGCGCATCGACACGACGGCGGACGGGTCAGGGGCAGGCCGGGGCCGGCGCGTTCACACGTTCTGCAGATGCAGCAGCGCGGCGGTCTCGGCTCGTACCCGGCGGCACAGCTCGGCGTTGTCGATCAGCGATTCCCCGTAGGACGGGATGATCTCCTTCAGCTTGGCGGCCCAGCCCTGCTTCACCTGCTGCTCGAAGCACTGCTCGATGACCCTCAGCATGATCCAGACCGAGGTCGAGGCGCCGGGCGAGGCGCCGAGCAGCGCGACGAGCGACCGATCGGCCGCGGTCACGAGCTCGGTGCCGAACTCGAGAATTCCGCCGTGGCGAGGATCCCGCTTGATGATCTGGACGCGCTGTCCGGCGACTTCGAGCTTCCAGTCGGCGGGGCGGGCCCGGGGATAGAACTCCTGCAGGGCCGCGAAGCGATGACGCGACGTCTGGACCACCTGGCCGATCAAGTACTTGAGCAGGCCGAGGTCGTCGCGCGCGACCGCCAGCATGGGGCCGATGTTGCCGGGCCTGATGGAGCGGAAGAAATCGAGCAGCGACCCATGCTTGAGGAACTTGGTGGAAAACCCGGCGTAGGGTCCGAACAGGATCGAGCGCTTGCCCTCGATGACGCGCGTGTCGAGGTGGGGCACCGACATGGGCGGCGAGCCGTGCGCCGCCATGCCGTAGACCTTGGCCTGATGGCGCTGGCTCACCTGCGGGTCGTCACAGCGCAGCCAGATGCCGCTGACCGGGAATCCCGCATAGCCCTTGCCCTCGGGAATGCCGGATTTCTCCAGGAGCGGCAGGGCCCCGCCCCCGGCGCCGAGGAAGACGAACTTGGCGGTCGTCGACAGCCGAGCGCCGCTGCCGAGGTCCTTGACGTCCAGGCGCCAGCGCCCGCCGGGCTCACGGCGCAGGTTCGTGACCTCGTGACGGTAGTGGATCGCGAACCCATCGCGCCCCTGCAGGTGACCGATGAGGGCGCGGGTGAGCGCGCCGTAGTCCACGTCCGCGCCGGTGACCATCCGGGTCGCCGCCACGACGTCGTTCGCCGCGCGGCCCTCCATGACGAGGGGCACCCACTCGCCGACCGTCTTGGGGTCCTCGGTGAACTCCATGCCCCGATAGCAATGATGCGCGGTCAGGGCCTGATGGCGCTTCTTGAGGAACGCGACGTGGTCCGCGCCGCGCACGAAGCTCATGTGGGGCACGGGATGGATGAAGGATTCCGGGGCCAGTGAGCCCTTCTTCACCAGATAGGACCAGAACTGCCGGGAGAGGTCGAACTCCACGTTGACGTCGAGGGCCTTCCCGATGTCGACGGTCCCGTCGCTCCGCAGCGGCGTGTAGTTCAGCTCGCACATCGCCGCGTGTCCCGTCCCGGCATTGTTCCAGGCGTCGGAGCTCTCCTGGGCCGCGCCGCCGAGGGTCTCGTAGATCTCGATGGCCAGCGCCGGGGCCAGCTCCTTGAGGAACACCGCGAGCGTGGCGCTCATGATGCCGGCGCCGACGAGGACGACGTCCGGCTCGGCGCCGGCTCGCTGGCCATTCATGACGGTTTCTCCTCGGCCACGTAGGGCTTCACCATTTTCCTCGGATCCACGATCCGGTCGAACTCCTCGGCACTGACCACGCCCAGCGCGAGCGCCGCATCCTTGAGGGTGAGGTCGTGATCCAGCGCATAGTGCGCGGTCTGCGACGCCTTGTCGTAGCCGATGACCGGGCTGAGCGCCGTGACCAGCATCAGCGAGCGGTCGACGAACGCCTTGATCCGCGCGCGGTTCGGCTCCATGCCCTCGACGAGATACTGGCGGAAGTTCACGCACCCGTCGGCCATGATCCGGATGGACTTGGCGATGTTGAAGATGATCAGCGGCTTGTAGACGTTCATCTCCAGGTATCCGCCGGCGCCGCCGAAGGCCACCGCCACGTCGTTGGCCATCACCTGGACGGCGATCATGGCCAGCGCCTCGCACTGGGTCGGATTGACCTTGCCGGGCATGATCGACGACCCCGGCTCGTTCGCGGGAATGTCGAGCTCCGCGAACCCGGCCCGCGGTCCGCACGACAGCAGCCGGATGTCATTGGCGATCTTGTACAGCGACACCCCCAGGGTCTTGAGCGTGCCGCTCAGCTGCACCAGATCGTCGTGCGCGCCCTGCACCGCGAACTTGTTGGGCGCGGTGACGAACGGCAGCCCGGTGAGCTGGGCGATCTCCGCCGCGACGGCGACGTCGAAGCCGGGCTGGGCGTTGATGCCCGTGCCCACCGCCGTGCCGCCGAGGGCCAGCCGAAAGACCCCGCGCCGCGCGTCCTCCAGACGGGCGAGGTCGTCGGCGAGCATGGCGACGTAGCCGGAGAACTCCTGGCCGAGGGTGAGCGGGGTCGCATCTTGCAGATGGGTCCGGCCGATCTTGACGATGTCGTCCCAGGCCCGCGCCTTGGCGTCGAGAGCGTCGTGCAGCGCCTTGACGGCCGGCAGCAGCTTGCCCGTCACGCCGAGCGCCGCCGCCACGTTCATCGCGGTCGGGAACGAGTCGTTCGACGACTGCGACATGTTCACGTGGTCGTTGGGGTGGACCGGCTTCTTGCTGCCCAGCGGTTGACCGGCGATCTGAGAGCACCGGTTGGCGATCACCTCGTTCACGTTCATGTTGAACTGCGTGCCGCTGCCGGTCATCCACACGTGCAGCGGGAAATGTTCCGCATGCTGACCCTGGAGGATCTCGTCGCAGACGCGAACGATGAGATCCTTTTGCTCGGCGGGCAGGCGGCCGGCCTCGGCGTTCACCAGCGCTGCCGCCGTCTTGATGAAGGCATAGGCGGGGATGAGCTCGCGCGGGATCAGGTCCTCACCGATCGAGAAGTACTCGAGCGATCGCTGGGTCTGCGCCCCCCACAGCCGGTCGCTGGGGACGTTGACCGGACCGAGGCTGTCGTGTTCGACGCGGGTACTCGCCATGAAGATGTCCCTCTGGGATACGAGTTGGGGGAGGGCGCTGCGTGGTATGCGCTACTGCCCTTCATATACCGCACGCACAACTCCACCGTCAAGGGCGGCCTCGGCTCACGGCGGACGCGATCCGGGGCAGTGCGGTGGCGATGTCGATCGCCTCGCGCATCACGGGCGCGAGGGGGTCGCCCTTCGCCAGCCGGGAGGGCATGGTGGCGATCGTGAAGCGCATGGGATCGAGCCGCGCCGTGACCTCCGACCAGCGGAGCGGGCAGGAGACGGGCGCGCCGGGAAGCGGACGCGCGGACAGGGGCGCGACGATCGTCTGGCCGTGGCCGTTCTGCAGATAGTCGATGTACACCTTGCCGCCGCGATCGCGCACCGGGCGCACGATCGTGGAGATCCCGGGCTCGGCCTCCACGCCGAGCGTGGCCAGGAGCCGGGCGAACGTCCGCGTCTCCTCGTACGTGTAGCGGGCGGCCAGGGGGAGCAGGATGTGCAGGCCCGTGGCCCCGGAGGTCTTGACGTACGAGGGCAGCTCGAGCGCCTCGAGGATGCCGTGGAGCGCGCGCGCGACCTTCACGACGTCCGTGAACGGCGCGCCCTTGGGATCGAGGTCGAGGATCAGCCAGTCCGGTCGCTCCAGCGAGCCCACGCGCGAGCCCCAGAGATGGAGCGGGATCGCGCCGAGGTTCACGACGTAGCGCAGCGTCTGCAGATCGTCGACCACGAAGTAGTTGATGTCCCGCTTCACGTCGCTCGCCCACACCCGCTCCGTGCGCACCCAGGAGGGGACGAAGTCGGTCGCGTCCTTTTGATAAAAAGACTTGCCCGTGATCCCATCCGGATACCGCGTCAACACCAGCGGGCGGTTGACGAGATAGGGAAGCAGCCAGCCGGACACCGCTTCGTAGTACGCGACCAGATCCGATTTCGTATAGCCCTCGGCCGGCCAGAAGATCTTCCGCGGATTGCTGATCGCCACCCGCGGCGACTCGCGCGTCGCCGGCTCGGCGCCCGGCGCCGGTGTGTCCGTCGGCGCCTCGCCCGGCGCGGGCCTTTCTCGCCGGCATTCCTCCGGGCGCTTGTCGTCACGCAGACCGAGGAAGACGGGGTGACGAATGCCGCCGTCGGACGTCCAGTCCGTGAAGCGCACCTCGCACACGAGCTTCGGCTCCACCCAGTGATGTCCGCGGCCGGGCGGCGTGCCCGTATCGAACGGAGAGGTCGCGCGGCCCAGCGGGCGCAACTGGCCCATCAGTCGGTCCAGCGCGGCCTCGTCGAAGCCCGTGCCGACCTTGGAGACGTACACGAGGCGCCCGCCGTCGTAGAGGCCGAGGTGCAGCGCGCCGAAGTGGGCGCGCGCGCCCTGCGGCCTCGTGTAGCCGCCGATGACGAACTCCTGGCGGCGCTCGCACTTGATCTTGAGCCAGTCGCGCGAGCGTCCGGCCACGTAGCGGCTGGCCATCCGCTTGGCGATGATGCCCTCGAGCCCCTGCTCGGAGCAGGCATCGAAGAACGCATCGCCTCGCTCGACCACGTGATCCGCGTAGCGCACGACGCCCCGCGCCGGCACGACGAGGCCGAGCAACGCCTTGCGCTCGCGAAGCGGCAGATCCCGCACATCGCGACCATCGAGGGCGAGCGCGTCGAAGAAGACGCCCGTCACCGGCGCGCTCGCCCGCGCGCGCTCGACCTCGATCGGATGCGTGAGATGCATGCGCAGCTGCAGCCGCTGGAAGCTCGGGCGCGCGTCCTCGTCGAGGGCGACGACCTCGCCGTCGACGAGGAATCGGCGCAGCGGTAACGTGCGGAGGGCGCGCACGATCTCGGGGTAGCGCGCGGTGAACGACTGCCCCTTGCGTCCATGGAGCTCCACGGCGTCTTCGTCGCGCCATGCCAGCACGCGCACCCCGTCGTACTTGATCTCGTAGAGCCAGTCGGCGTCCGCGAAGCTGTGCTCGCGGCTTCCCGCGAGCATGACCGCGTCGCCGGACGGCCGCACGTCGCCCGGAGGAACGCGCAGCCGAGTCAGGCGCGCGTGGAGGTCCGCGATGCGCCTGGGCCCCTCGCGCAGCTCCTCCACCGTGAGCCCCGACAGGATCGACTCCGGCCACCGCTCGGTCGGCTCCGCGTCGCCGGCGAACGCGTCGGCCTTCTTCAGGAGGAGCCAGTCACGCTCCGTGCCCGACATGCGGGCCAGCGTCCAGGCGCCCCGCAGCTTGACGCCGAACAGCTCGACGTCGAGGCGCCCGCGCTCGAGCTGGGCCGGGAGATCGTCGCCCTTGAGCGGTCGATACCATCCGCGGTCCCACACGATGACCTCGCCGGCGCCGTAGTTGCCCGCCGGGATCACGCCCTCGAAGTCCGCGTACTCCACGGGATGATCCTCGACGTGGACGGCCAGGCGCTTTTCCTCGGCATGCAGCGAGGGACCTTTTGGCACGGCCCAGCTCTTTAGTGTCCCGTCGATCTCGAGCCGCAAGTCGTAGTGGAGCCGGCGGGCCGCGTGCTTCTGGATGACGAACAGACGGCTGCTCGCGCCGCGCCGCCCGCCGAAGGGCTCGGGGGTGCGCTCGGGATCCCGTTTGCGGCGATATTCGTGGAGCATCGGCCGTCCGTGCTATCGTTTCAACTTACCTCGACCAACGCCTCAGGAGGACCCGTTCCGATGCCTCCCCATTCCATTGGCTCCGGCACCATCTCGTTCGGGCTGGTCAGCATCCCCGTGCGGATGTACAGCGCCGCCTCGTCCGGCGGGGTCGCCTTCAACATGCTGCACGCCAAGTGCGGCTCGCGCATCAAGCAGCAGACCTTCTGCCCCGTCTGCAACGTCGTGGTGGACCGCGCCGAGCTGGTGCGGGGCTACGAGTTCGCCAAGGACCAGTACGTCCGCGTGAGCGACGACGAGCTGAAGACGCTCGAGGGCGAGGCCTCCAAGCTCATCGACATCGCCGAGTTCGTGCCGCTCGACAAGGTCGATCCGATCTACTTCGAGCGGACGTATTATCTCGGCCCCGACAAGGGCGGGGAGAAGGCGTACCGATTGCTGGCCGAGGCGATGACCCAGAGCGAGCGCGTGGCGCTGGCGAAGTTCGTCATGCGGGGCAAGGAAAGCCTCGTCCTCGTCCGCGCGGCGCAGGGCGGCCTCATGCTGCACACGATGTACTTCGCCGACGAGGTGCGGAGCTTCGCCGAGATCGACAAGGGCGAGTCGGCGAAGATCAAGGACGGTGAGCTCGCGCTGGCCCAGCAGCTGATCGACGGCCTCTCGAACGCCGAGTTCGAGCCCGACCGCTACGCCGACGACTACCGGCAGCGCGTCCTCGACCTCATCGAGTCCAAGGTCGAGGGCAAGGAGATCACCGCCGTCGGCCCTCAGGTGCAGCGCGCGCAGGTCATCGACCTCATGGAGGCGCTCAAGGAGAGCATCGCCAAGCGCGTGCCGCCCGACGGAAAGAAGCCGCCCGCCAAGGTCACGCGCCGCGCCGAGGCGAAGGCGGAGCCCGCGCCCGCCAAGAAGGCCCAGGCCGGCCGCAAGTAAACCGAGCGCGACGCGTGCGGGCCTATCATCGCAGCATTCGCGCGCGCCGAGCCGCAGGCCACGCGCCCTGTCGTGGAGACCGCTCCTCAGAATATCCGCCGCGTACGCGGGGTCTTCAAGATCATCGACGCGAACGCGGGGCGGATAAGGAAGTGACGTCCACCAGCTACGTGCTACCGTGCGGGCCGGCAATTGCGGTCCGCAGGCGTACGAGCCTACACTGTCGACGTGAGCACCATCGAACCGTCATACCGCTACATTGTCCGGACGCCAGATGTGCGTGGCGGCCATGCGCGGGTTGAAGGCACGCGCATCGGGTCCATGACGTCGTCGGATTGCTGCAAAACGGCGAGACGATCGACAGTCTCATCGCCAACTGCTTCTCAGAACTGACGCGCGCACAAGTGTATGAGTGCTTGGCGTACTACGAGGACCACCGGGGTGAGATCGACGTTCTGGTCGCTCGGCAAATGTCCGTCGGCGAGGCGTGAAGTTCCTTCTCGACAACTGACATTCCGGAGGATCTGAGCTACCTCCTCGAACACCTCGGACATCATGGCATCGTCGTCGTGATCCGACGAAGATCGAGGGCCGCCGAGCGCGCTGCCCTCTTTCGACTCGTCGAGACAGCCGGGGCGGAAGGTCTCGCCCACAGACTCGACCAGCGCGCGGCCGCTCAGCTCGACGACAGGTTGTCACGCGGCGGTGATAGGGCGGGCCCCGGGCGCATCAGCACGAAGGCGAGCAAGCCGATGGCGATCCACACGGCTTCGCGGATCCGGCGCACGAGGCTGAAGGACACGCCGGCGGTCGAGCCGAGGCCGAGCGCGGCGAACGTCGCCGCGTAGCCGCCCTCGAGCACGCCGATGCTGCCGGGAACCAGGAACGTCGCGAAGCGAATCCCCGTCCCGAAGGCCTCGATGACGGTCGCGGTGATCCACGAGACCGGCATGCCGAGGAAGCGCAGGATCAGCCACGCCTCCACGGCACCCAGCAGCCAGGCCACGAAGTGGCAAGCGAGCGAGAGCGCGAGGCGGCCCGGACGCTTGCCGTAAAACGCCGCCAGTCCCTCGTCGATGCGGCCGAGGGTGGCGTGTCCCTCGAAGCGCGAGACCCCGACGCGCGCGAGCAGCCGGCCGCCGCGCGTGGCCAGCCCACGGGTCTGGACGATCACGAACCCGCCGAGCGCCAGGACCTCCAGCGCGACCAGCCACTCCATGGCCCGCAGGATCTTCGAGTCGGCGGCGAGGCTCGTCCAGGCCAGGACGACGCCGAGGAGGAGCAGCAGGCCCTGCCCGATCGTGATGGTGGTCTTCGCCACGATCACGGACAGGACCGCCTCGTCGGTGGGCACGCGGCCCCGGAGCAGCCAGGTCTTCACCGCCTCTCCCCCGAGCGCCGCCGTCGGCGTCGTGAGGTTGAATGCCTCCCCGGCCAGCCGCGCCGGCACCAGCGTGGCGAGCCCCACCCGGTCGCGCGGGAAGGCGAAGCGCCAGCCGAGGGTGTCGAAGAGCGTGACCAGCACGATCGGAAAGCCGAGCAGGATCGCCAGGCGCCAGTGCAGCCGGGCGATCGACGCGGCGATCGCGGCGGGATCGTTGTCGGCCACGACGAGGCCGAGCATGGCCAGGCCGAACACGAAGAGGACGATGCGAACGAGACGCAGGTCGCCTAGCTCTCTCGGTAGAACACGAGGAGGAGCCCGACCGCCACGAGGGCGCCGGCCCACATCCGGCCGGGCAGCCGATCGTCGCCCGGCGTCAGACGCAGCTCGAGCCAGCGGGCCCAGCCGACGGCCAGACCGAAGACGCCCAGCGGCGCGTGGGTGACCTCGACCAGGAACTCGGACTTCAAGTTCTGCGACGCGTGGGAGTGCGTGAGCAGCAGCGCGCCGCCCGCCGCGCACAGGAGCGGGAAGACCATCGCACACGCGGGGGAAACCAGCCGCCCGGTGCGCACCATCCACTCGAAGATGCCGAAGGCGACGACGAGCAGGATGAACACCCGGTGCTGCAGGACTTCGGGAAAGAGCATGCTCTCCCAGAAGCCATACGGACCGAGCGGCCACGAACCCGGATCGCTGCGCAGGAACAGGAAGACGGCGAGTCCGAGGAAGATGAGCGGCCAGTGCCGCGCCCACCCGGCGCGGCCCGTGCGGTGCATCAACGCCAGGACCCCCATGGCCAGCACGAAGAGACCGGACCAGTGGTGGTTGTACTCCGACCATTTACGGTCGGCGTCCGTGCGCGGCGCCTGACGATCGTCGATCGGCAGCTCGGTGAGCGCGGGCGAGCGCAGCGTGGGCCAGCGGGGGACGAACCGCCCGGCGACCTCGGCGAACGTCGCGCGATCGGCGACGACGTCGACGGCCGGCGGCAGCGAGGTGAGCGAGGCCGCCGCTCCCAGCACGGTCAGGCCGAGACCGAGCTCCACCTCGACGAATCGGCGCAGGCGCACGGGCGAGGCGCCACCGTCGCCCGTCAGGCGCCGCACGGCCAGGAAGTTGAAGGCGCCGAGCAGGAGCAGCACGCCGAGGAGCACGACCTTGGTGAGCACCATGACGCCGTACGCCGTCCCCAGCATCGCGCGAACGCCGTCGACGTAGGCGAAGGTCAGGCCCGCGCCCGCGGCCACGAGCACGGCGACGCTCGCGAGGGCCAGCGCCGAGAAGCGTCGAAGCAAGAGCACCGGCCAGCCGTCGGAGCGCGGGCGCACCGCGCCGGCGATCAGATGGGCGAGGCCGCCGATCCAGATCCAGGCGGCGATCTGGTGGACGGCGTCGAGGGCCAGAAGCGGTCCGCGCGTGTCGACCCGCGCGGCGGCATGACTCGTCCCGGGCGCCAGGGCCGCCAGCGTGGACACCGCCACCACCGCCGCCAGGCGCCAGCCGCGCGATGCCCGGCGCCGCAGCCCGAGGGCGGACACGAGCAGCACGAGCGCCACGGCGACACGCGCCATGGCGACGCGGACGTAGACGGTGCCAAACGCGTCACCGGCTCGCCAGTCGCCACTGCCGGCGAGCGCACCGAGCTGGAGCACGGCCGAGAGCGTCTGGGCGCCGGCGAGCACCACGGCCCCGATGGCCACCAGCGTCCACGCGCGCGTGACGTCGGCCGCACGCCCGACGGGCGGTCGGAGCACCCAGAGCGCCCACACGACGCCGCCCACGGACACCGCCTGCGCCGCGAGGATGAGCGATCGGAGCAGGACGTCGAGGAAGCCGGTCACGGCCGGCGGGCGGCTCGGCGCCCGCCATCGCCGACGAGCAGCAGCAGGAGAAACGAGGGCGTGCCCACCGCCGCGGGCACCAGGAACCACGGCGCCTTGCCGAACGCGGCGAGCGCGACGATGAGATAGATGAAATCGCGGTGCGATAGCGCCTCGGCGACCCGTCCGGCGGTCGAGGCGGCATCGGGGGCGGCGCCCCCGATGAAACGGCGCGCGGCGAAGGTGGCGGTCGCCAGCGCGCTCACGATCGTGATGGCGCCGAGCACGAGCGGCCACGAGCTGCCGGAGGCGAGGCTCCAGCCGACGGCCATGCAGGCGAACACCGCGACGTGAACGAGATTGTCGCCCCAGAAGTCGAGCACGGCCCCCGCCCGAGACTCCTGGAACTTCAGGCGCGCCAGCTCGCCGTCGCAGCCGTCGAGAATCGAGTGGGCGAGGAAGAGCAACGCGCCGATCATCTGGAGAAGGCTCTCGGTGGCCAGGAAGAACGGCGCGCCGACGAGACCGATGGCCACGCTCACGACGGTCATCGCATTCGGTGTCATGCGCGTTCCCGCCAGCCGGTGCGTCACCGCGAGCGAGATCCGCCGCTCGACGTGGCGCGACATGAACCCCTCGCTGGGCTTCACGAGGCTGCGCAGGAGCCAGGCCTCGGCCGCGGGGACGTCGGCCGGCCCCCCGAGCGCGAACCGGCCCGAAGGCTGGAGCGGCTCCTGGACGACACGCACCGCACCGTTGAGGGCGCCCGCCAGGTCCCCGGGACCGGAGCAGCGCGTGACGACGTCGAGCACGCGCCCCGGATGCTCGGTCTGGATCATCGCGACGGTGCCGCCGTCGACGTAGAGGGTCTCGGGCTCGAGCGGCATCGCCAGCAGCGCGCGCAGCCACGCCGGCTGTGGCACGACGTGGCCGCCGAGCGCGACGATCCGCTGCGGGGCCGCCGCGGCCGCCCGCGCGAGGTGTCCGGGCGCGACGACTCCACCGAATCCGGCGCGCTGCGCGGCCAGCGCGATGCGCCGCTCGACGGGCAGTCCGGCGACGTTCATCCGGCCGAGCCCGTCGCCATCGCGTCCCGCGGCCGCGGGCAGAACGACGAGAACGGGCGCGATCGCCTGTGGGAGAGTCGCCGGAATCAGGCGCCCACCGCCACCGGGACGAGCCGTCCAGCGTGGCGGCTCGACTCGCGCGCGGCTGACTCCAGCGCCAGGCACAGCGAAGCTTCGGCGAGGTTGTCCCGCGTCGGCCGGTCGCTCGTCACCTTGGCGAGGAATTCCTCGGCCACGGCATGAAACCAGTCGGGATGATGCGAGCCGTCGGACAGCGCGGGCGGGCATCGCCACTGCCGAGCGGCGGCGCTCAACGTCCCGCGGTGCCAGATCAGCGTGTCGTCACGCAGCTCGAGCCGCCCCTCCGTTCCCACGACCTCCGCCCAGTTCTGCCGCACGTCGGCGGCCCAGGTGAGAAGGATCTCGGCCGTCGCCGCGGGGAACGTCAGCCGGACGCTCGCCGTGTCCTCGACGGACAGCGTCACGTGACGACGCCGGTCCAGCTGCGCGCTGACCGCCGTGGGCTGAGCACCGATCCAGCGGCGCACGACGTAGAACACGTGCCAGCCGTGGTCGGTGAGCACGCCGCCCCCCGCCACCGCGGGGTCGATCCGCCAGTTCGGGACGCTCTCGTCGGCGGCGGCGGCCGGACGCGTTCGCTGCGTGTGCCAGACGACGCGGCATACGGCACCGATGGCGCCCTCCCGCACGAGGTCGGAGGTGCGGCGCACGATCGGCGCATGGTGCCAGTTGTGAACGGTGTGGAGCACGCGCCGGTTCTTGTCGGCGAGGGAGGCTACCCACGCCAGATCCTCCGTGGTGCGGACGAGCGGCTTCTCGCAGAGCACGTGCAGACCGCGCGCGAGCGCACGGCGGATGACGGAGGCGTGACTCATCGGTGGCGTGCAGATATCGACGAAGTCCAGTCGCGGATCGTCGACGAGGGCGTCGACCGAGTCGTACCAGCGCGCTCCGGGCAGCGCGCTCGCGCACGCCGCCCGCCGGTCCTCGCGCGTGTCCGTGGCCGCGACGATCTCGATGTCGCGCCGCGCGCCCCACGCCGGCAGATGCCCATGGAGGGCGACGTTCCCCACGCCGATGATCCCGCCCCGCAGCATGCTAGGACAGACCGTGCTGCGGCAGGACAGCCCCCAGCGCCTCATCGAGGATCTCGAGGCCGGCCAGGGCCTGCTCCTCGCGGATGACGAGCGGCGGGTTGAGACGGACCGAGGCTGAGTACGTCATGGCCACGAGCCCGCGACGCAGGCATTCCTGGTAGAGCGCCTGGGCGATGGGCCTGGCGATCGGCGTCTTCGTCCGGCGATCCTCGACGAGCTCGAGGCCGAGCAGGAGTCCCTTGCCGCGCACCTCGCCGACGGTCCGGTACTTGTCCTTGAGCGCTTCCAGGCGGGCGAGCATGGCTCGCCCCACGCGGTCGGCGTTCTTGACGAGATCCTCGCGCAGGATGATCTCGAGCGAGGCGAGGCCAGCCGCCGCGGCCAGCGGGTTGCCCCCGTAGCTCGATGAGCTGGCGCTGGGATTCGACCACGGCTTGGTCGCGGTCAGCGTCGGGGTCGACACGACCCCGCTCATCGGAAATCCGCCCGCCATGCCCTTGCCGATCGTCATCACGTCGGGCACCACGCCGTCGTGCTCGCCGCCCCACATGAGGCCCGTCCGCCCGAAGCCGGTGATCATCTCGTCCAGGAGCAGGAGCGCGCCGTGCTCGCGGGCGATCGCCTGGACCGCACGCAGGAAGCCGTCGGGGGGCACCACGTTGCCCGCCGTCCCCTGGATGGGCTCCACGATGATCGCCGCGATCTCCCCCGCCGTCTGATACTTGATCACGTCCCGGATGTACTCCGCGCACGCAATCCCGCAGTCGGGATAGGACAGCTTGAGCGGGCAACGATAGCAGTCGGCATATGGGGTCAGATGCTGCCCGGGGACGAAGGGGCCCAGGTGATGCTTGAAGTCGCTGCCGAGCAGCCCCAGCACGCCGCCGGTCTTGCCGTGGAAGCCTCCCCAGAATCCCAGCACCTCGTGGCGTCCGGTGGCGAGCTTGGCCAGCCGCAGGGCGGCCTCGACCGCCTCCGATCCTCCCGAGAAGAGCTGGATGCGGCTCAGCCCCTCCGGCGTCACGCTCGCGAGCAGCTCGAGGAACTTCGCGCGGGTCTCGGTGGTGAAGCTTCCGAAGGTGAGGCGCTCGACCTGGCGCTTGAGCGCCTCGACGTAGTCGGGATGGCAGTGACCGAGGCTGCCCACGGCGATGCCGGCCATGAGATCGATGTACTCGTTGCCGTCCTCGTCGACGAGCGTGCAGCCGCTGCCGCGGGCCATGGCCAGGCCCGCGTACTGGGCCAGCCCCTGGTAGCCGGGCGCGATGTGGCGGCCCTCGCGCGCCACGATCTCCCGCGAGCGCGGCCCGACCTCGCGTCGTTCGCTCATCGGCCCTGTCCCACCCGCAGCGCGACGTGGGCGGCGATGACCTCGGCGGCCTCGTCGCGGTAGCGCGCGAAGCTCGGCCAGGCGTTGAGGTCGAGCAGGGTCAGGGCCCCGCCGGCGCCGACGATCGCGTCGCCGCCGTAGACCTCGAGCCCGATGGCCCCCGCCGCGCGCGCGGCGAGACGGGCCAGCGCCTCGGTCTCGACCGGATGACCGGCGAGTCGCTGATCCGCGTGGTGGAACCAGCGAAACCACGCGGGCTCCCCGCGCCGGCGTGCCGGGCCGATGCCGTAGAACTTCACGAGGTCACCCTCGATGTGGGGCTGCAGGACGGCTCGCGCGATCCCGCGCTCGGCCAGGGCCGCGAGCGCACCGTCGACGGCCGCCGCCGTCGTGGCCTGCACGACGTCTCCGTCCTGCGTGTTGTGCACGTCGGCGCGCTTGACCCACACGGGCAGCGACGGCACCGGCGCGGGTCCCGACGTGGCGACGAGCCGGCTCGGCACGAAGGGGACCCCCGCCTCGTCGAACTGCGCGATCATCCGGTCTCGATAGGTGTTGAGGACGGCGCCGACGCCGTTCACGTGCGGCACGCCGCGCGCCTCCCACGCCGACAGGCGCCGCAACGCCTCGTGGGTCTCGCACATGAGGAACACGAAGTCGGGTGTGGGCTCGTCCGGTCCGCCGAGCTCGTCGGCGCCGCGGAGCGTGATCTGGTAACCACGCGCCTCGAGATGTTTGCCGGTGAGGCGGAGGATCTCCGCGTCGTCGGACTCGCGGCCCGGGGAATGCGTTCGCTCCCGAAAGATGCCCCACCCGTGCGGTGCGCTCACAGTCACCTCCCCAAAGGTTGGCGCGCCATCGCTTCCGCCAGCGCCACGTCGGCGGCTCGGTCGACGTCGACCACCTGGTCGATCGTCTCACCGTAAACCATTTCTCCCCGGGCGACGAGCCAGGCGAGGAACTCGCGCAACCGCCCGAGCCCGGGCGGCGGCGCCAGCGCTCGCACGTGCTCGGGCACCACGTAGATGCCGGCCGTGACCACGTTGCCCGCGTCTCCCCCCACGCGCCGGATCCGGCCGCCCTCGTCGACAACCGCCCACAGCGGCGCCTCGTCGGCGACGAGGGGCGTCACCGCGAGCACCGTCGCCTCGGACGGCCGCCGGCGCGCCGCCTCGACGAAGCGCGCGAAGTCCGCGGGACGGCACCAGGCGTCGACGGTGGAGACCACGAGCGGTCCCGAGGGCGCCGCGCCGAGGACTCTGGTGAAGCTCTCGAGGGACGACGCCGTCGTCCGGACGATGAACCGCACATCGAGAGTTGGGAACCGCGCGGCCGCCCATTCGACGCACTCACGCTCGCTCTCGTTTACGATCACGGTCAGCGAGATGATGTTCGCGGCGAGGAAGTTGCGGATGACGCCCTCCAGCAACGGCACCCCCGCCACCGAGACCAGCGGCTTGGGCGCATTGAAGCCGTCCTCCCGCAACCGGCGCCCCTCCCCCGCCGCGATGATGCCCCCGGCGAGCCCTTCGGTTCCCAGCGTCACAATACCCCCTCCAGGGCGGTCAGGCGGCAAATGACGGGGTCTCCGGGACAGCACGGTTTCGGCGCTCGTCCGAGGTCCTCGGTCAGCCAGACGTGACGCATGCCCACCCCGCGCGCACCTGCCATGTCCCGCGAGGGCGAGTCGCCGACGAACGTGGCCTCGGCGCTCGTGACCCCGAGCGCCTCGAGGGCGTGACGGAAGATTCGGGCCTCGGGCTTCGTGCACCGGACGCGGGTGGAGTCGACGACGACATCGAAGACCCCTTTCATTCCCGTTTCCTCGCACACGGCGTCGAGGTTTCCGTAGAAATTCGACACGAGACCGAGCCGATACGACTTTTGGAGGCGGTCGAGGAGCGGGCGGTTACGAGCCAGATGCGCGAGCGAAGCTTCGAGGAAGCCTTCGGCGACCCGCGAGGTCACCGCCGGATCGACGACGCCGAGCCCAGCCGAGACACCGGTGGTCAAGCGACCGACCGTCTCCCGGAGCCCGCAACCCGGCGGCAGCGTGCCGAGAAGGGCATCGTCCGCCGCGAAGAAGACGGAATCGAAGACGGAGTCGTCCGCGGCCACCCCGTGGGCGTGGTAGAGCCGCCGGAAGCGCTCCTTCCACGGAACCCCATCGGCGTCCAGCGTGCCTCCGAGATCGAAGAGCAAAGCCGCGGTCACCATGAGATTGTAGCGCCCTTTCGCATATTTGCGGGACCGGCATAGCCGACCAGCTCAGCGTACCCCACCCCCCCGACCGGGCGTCCGCCCACGTGCCCCTGGACCCGTACCGCACCCTCCCAGTAGCGCACCGAGACAACGAGCTCCTGGTCGGCCAGTCTCGGAATGACTTCGACCTCGAGGGCCTCACGCGGGACCGTGACCCGCCAGCGCGACGGGTAACGGGTGCCGTCGCGTGGACTCGACCAGGTGTCCAGTACCTCGATGCGGAATTCGCTCGCCGCGAGGCGCCGGCTCGAGCCGTCGACGGCGATCAGGCTGCCGCCGCTGAAGCGATCGGGCCGTCCGTCCGCGCGACGGAGGTGATACAGCATCACCTCACGGCCATCGTCGAGCTGGAGCGCCATCCAGTCCCAGCCCACGAGCTCGGGGCCGAGAGCGGAGGTCCCCCACTCGCGATCCATCCACGCGAGCCCGCTCACCTCGAAGGAGGCGCCGCGGGTGGCGATCCGGCCGATCGCGGACATGCGGGTGAGCGAGTAGTAGTGCGACGCGTTTCCCGGCTCCGGGCCCTTGCGATCGAGGCCTCGCTCGCCCTGCGGCACGACGCCCTTGGCGCTCTGCAGGCGCAGATCGATCGCGACGTCGCCGTCCGCAGCCTGCAAGCGCACCGCCGCCGCATCGCCCGCGAGCCCTTCGGCCGACCAGTCCTCCACCCAGACCTTGAACGGCTGCGCCTGGGCGCCCGCCAGCGCGAGCGCCCCGCGGCTCGAGCGACCGGCGACGCTGAAGCGCTGGCCGGCGGTGTCCGTCAGCGCGAAGTGGGCCAGGTACGCGTCGCGGCTCGCCCACGCCGAGGCGCGTGGCGGCATCGTGGCCGCGAGGGCGATCCGGAAAAAGGTCAGCTGGAACCCGAAGTGCCGCCCCGAGGGATCTCGCAGATTGCCGGTGTAGTACCACCACTCCGTGCGGAACTCCGGATGGGGACCGTGGTCGCGCGGGAACACGAACGCGCGGGGCGTGACGGCACGCGCGAAGCCCTCGGTGGATTCGCCCGCGAGCGCCTCGCCGACGGATACGGGGGAGGACGGCGGCGCCGGCACACGCGCGAGTCGCCAGGCGGTGACGGCGAGGACCGTCACCAGGCCCAGGATGGCGAGCGCGACACCGACGGGCTTGCGCATCGTCACTCCTCGCGCAGCGCCGCGGACAGATCCATCCGACCCATCCGCCAGGCCGGATACACGGCCGCCAGCAACGCCGCGCCGACGGCGAGGCACACCGTCTGGAGGAGCACCGTCGGCGTGATCTGGACCTGGAGCGTCCATCCGAACGACCGCCGGTTGATCACGAAGATCAGGACCAGGGCCAGCGCGCTGCCCACGGGCAGGGCCAGGAGGCCGGCGACGAGGCCCATGAACGCGGTCTGCGAGGTCGTGAGCTTCCAGACCTGAGCCGGCGTCAGCCCCAGGGCGCGCAGGACTCCGATCTCGCGCGCGCGCTCGAGCTCCTGCGCCATCAGGGCGCTGAGCACGCCGACGAAGGCGACGACCATCGCCAGCCATCTGAGCACCGTGGTCACCGCGAACGTGCGGTCGAACACCTCCAGCGACGCCTCGCGCAGGGCGCGATTGGAGCGGATGAGGACCTCGCGCTCCGGCCCGGCGACCCGTCGCAGACCGTCGACCAGCGCATCCACGGCGCGCGGATCGTCGGCATACACCCCGAGGGCGGAGACGTCCCGATCGCTCCAGAACCGGTCGTATGTTCCGCGCCCCATCATCACCACGCCCTCGCTCGAGCCGTAGTCGTAGACCACGCCGGCGATGGGAAAGTCATGCGCTCCCGTCTCGGTCCGCAGGCGCACGTGATCGCCGACGCGCAGCCGCCGGTGATATGCGAACGGCTCCGACACGAGGACGCCGCCGCCGTCCGCGAAGGCGCTCGAGACCGTCGTCCGATCGCCCTCCTTCAGCGTGAACGCGCGATACCCCCGCGGCGCCACGGCGAGCACGATGAGCTGGACGGTGCCGGACGGCGTCTGCACGCGCACCGTGCGCTGGGTGCCGACGGCGGCGACACCGGGAGCCGCGCGGACACGGGCGACGAGCTGGGGATCGAGCGTGGCCTCCGCGCGGCCGCTGACCGGGCTCGGCGCCGAGACATAGACGTCGGCCTGCAACGCCCCTTCGAGCCAGCGCACGACGCTCTGGCGGAAGCTGTCGATCATGATCCCGACGCCCACCGAGGCGGCGACGGCGATCATGAGCGCGGCGATCGCGACGGCCGTGCGGCTGAGCGCCGCGATCACACCGCGCGTGGCCATGCGGCCGAGCACGCCGAACGCGGCGCCCGCCAGCGGCTGCGACGCCCACACGACGGCGACGGTCGCCGCGGGGGTGAGCAGCGCGGCCCCGAGCAGGATCGTGAAGAGTCCGCCGTAGCTGACGGCGAGACTGCCTCCGGGCAGCCCGAGGACGAGCGCCCCTCCTACGAGCAGGCCGACCCCGGCCCATGCCAGCCGCGGGACAGCGGCTCGCGTGCGGGCTTCGAGCGTCGACCGCGCCAGCACGGCGCGCGGCGCCGCGCGCGTCGCCTCGCGAGCCGGCCCCAGCGCGGCCAGGAGCGTCCCGCCGATCCCGAGGGCCGTGCCCGCGAGCAATGTCGTCGGCGTGATGGCCAGCTCCCTGACCGCGACGACGACGTAGAGATCGTTGATCGTGCGGGTCACGAGGCGAAGCAAGCCGCCGCCGAGCAGGATCCCGCCCGGAAGTCCGACCGCCGTGGCGAGCGCGCCGAGCACGAGCGCCTCCGTCATGATCACGGTCCACAGCTCGCGTCGCGTGACGCCGAGCGCGCGCAGGGCGCCGATAAGCGGCCGCCGCTGGACCACGGAAAAGCGCATCGTGTTGTAGATCAGGAAGATCCCCACGAAGAGCGCGAGCAGGCTCAACGCGGTCAGGTTGACGCTGAAGCCGCGGCTCAGCTGGTCCAGCGCCCGCGCGCTCGACGACGCGGGAACGAGCTCCAGCGCGGGCGGCAGGGCGGCGCGGACGCGGTCGAGGAGCGCGTCTCCGGCGGCGCCGCGCGGCGCGAGGACGTCGATGTGGCTGAGACGTCCGGAGGCGCCCGTCAGCTCCTGGGAGGTCGCGATGTCGGTCACGAGCAGGCTCTCGATCGTGCGCGCGCCGAGCAAACCGGCAGGGGTCAGCACGCCCGCGAGCTCGAGCCGTTGACGGCGTCCGCCGACGCGGACCCAGAACGTATCGCCGATACGCAGACCGAGCTGCGCGGCCGTCCGCTCGGCCAGAAGCGCCGTCGCCGATCGCGTGAGCAGCGTCCCCAGCGGGACGCTCCCGGTGGCGCGATCGCTCGTCACCAGGCTCCGGAACGGCGCTTCCGCGAACGGGTCGACGCCGAAGAGATGAAGCGTCCGACCGCCGGCCTCGAGAGCCGATACGTCCCGCTCGACCACCGGGGCCAGCGCCCGAATCCCCGCGCGCCGCAGGCGCGCGTAGACCTCCTCGGGAACGCCGGAGGGCCCGCCCACGATGCGGTGGGTGGCGCGCCCCGTGAGCGTCTCGGCGAATCCCACGAAGGCACGGCGGGCGCTCTCGTTGGCGAGGTCGACCGCGGCGACGACGGCCACACCGAGGGCGACGCCGAGGATCGACAACCCCACTTGCCACGGGTGCGCGCCGAGGTGGCGCAGGCTCGAGCGCCAGACCATGCCGCTGATTCCGATCATGGAAGGGCTCGGCCCATGAGCCGGCCGTCGGCCAGGATGAGGACGCGATCGGCGAGCGCCGCCACTTCCTCGCTGTGGCTGGCCGCGATCACCGTCCGGCCCGCGCGCCGCGCCAGATCGGCGAGCAGGTCCAGAACCTGACGCGCGGACTCGGCGTCGAGGTTTCCGGTCGGCTCGTCCGCGAGCACGAGCGCGGGCGCGTGGACGAGCGCGCGGGCGACCGCCACGCGCTGCTGCTCGCCGCCCGACAACCGGTCCGGGAAGCTGGCCGCACGATCGGCGAGACCGACCGTCGACAGCGCCTCCAGGGCGCGGGCGCGCCCCGTGGCGCCGTCGATACCGTTCAGCTCGAGGGGTAATCTCAGGTTTTCCTCGACCGTGAGCGTGGGGATGAGGTTGAAGAACTGGAAGATGAACCCGATGCGCCGGCGGCGGAACAGCGTGCGCTCCGTTTCGGACAGCGCCGCCACGTCGACGCCCTCCACGCGAATGGCCCCCGAGGTCGCGCGGTCGATGCCGCTGATCAGGTTGAGGACCGTGGATTTGCCGGAGCCGCTGCGCCCGAGCAGGACGACGATCTCGCCGGGCGCGACCCGGAGGTCGACCTCGCGCAGCACGACACGCTCGCTCTCGCCTTCCCGGTACGCCTTCACGACGTTGGTCAGCTCGACGGCGGGACAGACGGAACCCGGAGCACTGGGCATCCCGCATTCTAGTAACATGGGGCCCGCCATGGTGACCGAAACCCTCGGGCGCTCGCGCGCCGGCGCCATCTCGCTTCCGGACGCTCCGGCCACGACCCGTACCCTGCGTCGGTTCGCGCTGTGGGGGATCGTCGCCGGCAAGCTCGTCGGCGGCTGGGGCGTGCAGTGGGACATCCTGTGGCACATCCGGATCGGCCGGGACTCGTTCTGGATCGCGCCGCACGTCATGACGTACGCCGGGGTGGCCATCGTGGTCGTCCTGAGCTTCGGAATCCTCGCCTGGGATACCTGGCGATGCGGACGGCGGCTCCCGGCGGACGAGATCACCGTGATGGGCATGACGAGCACGCCGGGCTTTCACCTCGCGGCATGGGGGATCGCGCTCACGGTGCTCGCCGCGCCGCTCGACGACGCCTGGCACAGGCTCTTCGGCATCGACGTGACGCTCTGGAGCCCGCCCCACCTGCTCGGGCTGCTCGGCTCGCTGATCAACACCGCGGCCTGTCTGCTCATTGCCCGCGAGCTCTATCCGCTTGGCGGGCTGGGCCGGACCTCGGCGGTCATCGTGAACGCGGCGCTCCTCCTCGGCGGATTCGCCACCGCCGCGCAGCCGGCCTTTCGCCTGGCATACCTTCATGGCGGCATCGCCTTTCATCTCTACGCGCTCCTGGGCGCCCTGACGTTTCCCCTGGCCTACCTGACGGCCGCCAAGCTCTCGGGTCTCCGGACGGCCCCGGTGCTGGTCCTCGTCGTCTCGCTGGCGAGCACCCTGGTCGGCGCCGAGATCGCTCGCGTGGGCTTCGACACGCTCCAGCCGGTCTCGGGGATCGAAGCCGAGATCGCCAGGGACCCCGGCTCGCCGATCGCGGTCGCGCACGCGATCGCACGACGGAATGGACAGCAGCCGGGGACGGGCGGCGTGACGAGGCAGATCCTCTCCCTGATCCCCGTCATCGTCATGGTGGCCGTCGATCCTCGCCGGCGGACCGGTCTCTCGAGCGTCGCCTACGGCGTGACGCTCCTGGCCGTCGTGACGTGGATGCTCGCGCGCTCGCCGGCCTACGCCTCGATCGTCCCGGGGATCGGCGTGACCCTCATCGCCCTGATGCTGACCGTGCTCGCCGCCGCCGTGGCCGCCCTGGGGGCCCGCTGGATGTCCGCCACGCTCGCGGCTTCTCCGACCGTCGAGAAATAACGCCGCGCCCTCGGGAGTTCCTCCCCGGAGTCCACGGAGCTTCTCCCGGGCTCGCCGGCGTTGTCGTTGTTCCAATGACCGTGGGCGCGCGGAGTTGGCCACCGGACGAGTCTGGCGCGCTCGTTGCCCAGGTCTCTGCCGATGTCGCGGTGGCCCCTGTCCGCCTTCGCCCTCTGCGCCGTCGTCACCATGCTCATGGAGATCGGGCTCGACGCCCCGGCGCCCGCCGGCGACGCGCCGCCGCATCACGCCTACGGCGGCTTCCGAAATCTCGATCCGCTGTACTCGTATCCGCTGCTGAAGCGCGCGCGGCACGTCTTCCGCGCCTCGCCCCCGCGTGGGCCGTCGCCGGCCGTGCTCGCCAACGACGGCGGCGAGCTGCGCGCGAACGGGTACCACCCCACGATGACCTGGATCGGGCACTCGACGTTCCTGATCCAGATGGACGGCGTCAACATCCTGACCGATCCGCACTGGGGAGAGCGGGCCAGCCCCGTGGGCTTTGCCGGTCCCAAGCGGCTCGTCCGTCCCGGCATCGACTTCGCCGACTTGCCGCCGATCCATGCCGTGGTGATCTCGCACGATCATTACGATCACCTCGACCGGGGCACCGTGCGCCGCCTCGCGCGCGAGCATCGGCCGACGTTCTTCGTCCCCCTCGGCATCAAGGCCTGGCTCGCCGACAACGGCGTCCACGAGGCGGTGGAGCTGGACTGGTGGCAGGCCAGCCGCTTCCGGGAGCTGACGATCACGTGCACGCCGGCGCAGCACTCCTCCGGTCGCGGCCTGCACGACCAGAACCGCCGGCTGTGGTCGTCGTGGATGATCGCCGGCGAGAAACGGCGCGTGTTCTTCGCCGGCGACACCGGCTACACGCCAGCTCTCCATGAGATCGCCCGCCGTCTCGGCGCCCCCGACCTCGCGGCGCTGCCCATCGGCGGCTACAGCGACTATCGCGTTCACCACCCGAACCATCTCAACCCGGAAGAGGCGGTGCGCGTCCTCGATGATCTGGATGCGGGCCTGATGGTCCCGATGCACTGGGGAACGTTCGATCTCAATCGCGAACCCTTCCGGGAGCCGCCCGCGCGCCTGCTCGCCGAGGCCCAACGCCGCGGCCTCGAAGACCGGATCGCCATCCTGAGTCCAGGCCAGACGATTCAGTGGTAAGGAGGCGCGCCGGCGCCTCGGCCACCTGCGCGCTCGCCCTCGTCGTCCTTGCCGTCACCGCGTGTGGCGTCGTGGTGGAGGGCGAGCTCAAAGGGCGGCCGTTGAATGTCGACCTCGATCCTCGCCGGACGGTCGTCGTGATCTGGAACCACGGGTTCTCGCCGGAGGCGGCCGGCACCTACCGGCCCGAGGCGCCCCCGATCATCGAGCGACTGGTCGAGCGTAACCGCGACGTCGTGCTGTTCACGCAGCTTCGCAACGGCGCCTGGCTCGGCGAGCTGGATCACAGCGCTTACGTCGACGCCGCCATCGCCTCGCTGGTGGCCGAGCAGCACGTGCCCGTGGAGAACATCATCCTCGGCGGCCAGAGCTGCGGCGCATGGGGTTCGCTGCAGACCGCCGCCTTCCGCTACCCGAACATCGGCGGCATCGTCGTCTTCGCACCGACCTGCCACGGCCGGCTTCCGCACGCGCCGCGACTTCGCGCCCGGCGGGGCGACGAGATCATCGCCATCGCCCGACAGCTGCGGGCGCCGGGCATCCTCTTCCTGTACGAGGGCGACTCCTTCTACTCCGTGCACGACTGGGCCAGCTTCGAGGCGAAGACGCTGCCCCGCCCGCCGGGGCTTCGCGTCGAGCGGCTGAGCCGCGAGCGCGTGTTGACGGTCTGCGGCGCGTGTGTCGCCGACAGCCACAGCGCCGTCTGGGGCGACGGCTTCGCGGATGCCTTCTTCGAGACCCACCTGCAACCGCTCATCGACGCCGTGCGTGACCGCATCCGAGCGCAAGGGGCCTAGCGACCGCCGTTCGGATTGGTATACTGCGCGGGGTATGACGGTGATGGGCCTGGCGGCGCTCCTCGTTCTGATCTTCCCGCGGCTGGCGGACGCCTACGTCGATCCGACGGGCGGGGGATTTCTCCTGCAGCTCCTCCTGGGCGGTGGAACCGCGGTCGTTCTCCTCGGGAGAGCGCTCCTCAAGCGTCTCGTGGCCCGGATCGGTCAACGCGTCCGCGACACCAAGTGATCGGCGGCGAGCCGCTCCGGCGCGAGAGCGGGTCCTTCCGGGATCCCTCGAGCGGCGTGGTGTGGGCCGGCGGTCGCGTCCTCCGCCATCTCGACGCCGAGGCCGCGGCGACCTTCAGAGCGGTGGAGGCGGCTGGCGTGCTCGACGACCTCGCGCGTCGCGGCGCCGTCGTCGGCTGGCAGACCGTGTCCCCCGAAGAGGTCGACGCCGTCAGAGCGCTCGCGCCACGCACCGCCCTCGTGCTCGAGCATCCGACCCTGCCCTTCGTCTCCTATCCGTATGAATGGCCGTTCGAGATGCTGCGGGCGGCCGCGCTCCTGACCCTCGACATCCAGGCCGCGGCCCTCGCCGCGGGCTTCACCCTGCGAGACGCCTCGCCCTACAACGTGCAGTTCCTCGGATCACGGCCGATCTTCATCGATCTGGGATCGTTCGATCGGTACCGCGAAGGCTCGCCGTGGCTCGCGTACACGCAGTTCTGCCGGCTCTTCCTCTATCCGCTCCTCGTCGACGCCCTGCGAGGCGTGCCCTATCACGGGTTGCTCCGATCCAGTGTCGACGGCCTCGACGTCGCGCGGGTGGGGCGGCTGCTGCGCACGCGCGACAAGCTCCGTCCGTCGGTCTTCCGTGACGTGGTCGTCCAGGGATGGCTGGAGCGCTGGTCGGGGACCCTCGCCGGTCGTGAGGACGTCGCGGGCGCCGGGATCGAAAAGCGCGTCCTGCTGCGGCTGGTCGATCGCCTCCGCACGACGGTGACCGGCCTCCGTTCGGGCGTCGCGGCGTCGCACTGGGGTGAGTACGACGAGACCAGCGCGTACACGGCGGAGTCACGGGCGATCAAGGAGCGCGTCGTCGACTCCGTCGTGAGCGCGACGCAGCCTCCGCTCGTGTGGGATCTCGGGTGCAACACCGGGCGCTTCAGCGTCGCGGCGGCGCGCGGCGCCGGCACGGTGGTCGCGCTCGACGCGGACGCGGCCGTCGTGAACCGCCTGGCCGTCGCCGTGCGCGGCGGCCCCGGAAATCTCCTGCCCCTCGTGGTCGACGTCCTCGACCCCTCACCCGATCAAGGGTGGGCGGGTCGCGAGCGACGGGCGCTGGCGCGCCGCGGGCGTCCTGACCTCGTCCTGTGCCTGGGCCTGCTCCACCATCTCGTCGTGCACGGCCAGATCCCCCTCCCCGACGTCATCGGCTGGCTGGCCGATCTCGGCCCCGAGCTGCTGGTGGAGTTCGTTCCCACGGACGATCCCGGGTTCCGGAAGCTCGTGCGGTGGCGCCTGACGGCCCATCACGACTACAGCGCGGCCGGCCTGGAGGCGGCGCTCGGCGAGCATTTCACGACGTTCTCGCGAACCGCGCTCGGCTCCTCGGATCGGGTGCTCTATGCGGCGACGAGCCGCTGAGGCGCTCGCGTGAGGTCGAGATCGCGGGGGCCGCTGCGCAAGCCGCTGGGGACGCGGGTCGTGGAGCTCCTCTTCGGCCGGGGCGCGATCTGGCTCGCCGGGATCCTCGCCGGCGTGGCGATCCTGATCGTGGCGATCATGTTGGGGACGTGGGCGGGCGCACTGGCCGCCGCCCCGTTCGTGCTCGCCGCCCTCACCGCGGTCCGCATGAACGAGCGGATCTGGATCGTCGGTCGGCGGATCATGGTGCGACGGGAGCGGATCTCGCGGCGCCAGATGTTCGCCATGATGATCGCCATCTCGATCGTCGCCGGGTTGACGACCGGCCTCGCCTTGATCATCGGCGCCTCGGTCAGGCGCAGCTACGAGGACCAGCTCCAGCGCCGTCTCCGCCCGAAACGGAAATGACCAGAGTCAGCGCAATTCGAGGAGCGCCACGGCTTGGCCGGGGCGCTCCGAACGTTGGGGGTTTGGGGGCCATCTCGGGGCCCCCATGTATTTACTCGTGAGCGCCGCCGGGGGGTCCGCGACGGCGGCGGCGGGGACGGCGGGGACGGGAGGCGTCGGCGGCGCCGGGCGATGGCGGGGGCGCGCTCGGAGGCGGCGCCGGGCGCGGCGGCGGTTGATCGGCGGCGTGGCGGTCGCCCGGACGGCGGCTCGGCGGGCGGCGGTCGCCGGGGCCACCGCGGCCACCCTCGCGGCGGTGACGGGCGTCGAGGCGGGCGCGGCGCTCGTCGGCATACCGGCGACGCTCCTCGGCGGTGGGCATCACCTCCGCCACGAACAGGTCGTCCTCGGCCCATTCGACCGGGATCTTCTGCCCGATGAACTTCTCGATGGCCTCGATGCGGAGCGCGCTCGCCTCGTCGACGAGGCTGATCGCCTTGCCCCCGGCGCCGGCCCGCGCGGTGCGGCCGATGCGGTGGACGTAGTCCTCGGCGTCGTCGGGCAGGTCCCAGCAGATGACGTGGCTCACGGCCTCGATGTGCAGCCCGCGCGAGGCGACGTCCGTGGCCACCAGCACGGGGAGCTTGCCTTCCTTGAAGTCGTTCAAGATCCGCAGCCGCCGCTTCTGCTCGATGTCGCCGGTCAGGGCCCGGGCGTCCCAGCCGTTGCGGGTCAGCCGATCCTCGATCCGGCGCGCTTCTTCCCGGGTGTTGGAGAAGATGAGGATGCGATCGCCGCCCTCGCGGCGGAGCAGCCCCAGGAGCAGGCGGAACTTGTCCTCGCGGCCGACGTGGTAGAGGCTCTGCTCCGCGCGCTCCGCCGTCTTCTGCTGCGGGGTGATGGAGATCTGGGCGGGATTGTTCATGAACTCCCACGTCAGCTCCATCACACGGAACGACAGCGTCGCCGAGAAGAGGAACGACTGGCGCTGCTCGGGCGGTGGCAACCGGCGCAGGATGAACCGGAGGTCGGCGATGAATCCCATGTCGAACATCCGATCGGCCTCGTCGATCACCAGGACCTCGACGCGCCGGGGCGACCACACGTGCTGCTTGAGGTAGTCGATGAGCCGGCCGGGCGTGCCGATGAGGACGTCGCACCCGTCGGCCAGCGCCTGCCGCTGGCGCTGGTAGTCGATGCCCCCGTAAACGGCCAGGGTGGTGAGCCCCGTGAACTGGCCGAGCAGGTGGGCGTCGGCCTCGATCTGGACCACGAGCTCGCGCGTGGGCGCGATCACGAGCACGCGCGGGGCCGCCGTCGGGCCGGCCGCGCGCGGCCGCTCGCGCAGCAGCCGCGTGAAGGCCGCGATGAGGAAGGCCGCGGTCTTGCCGGTCCCCGTCTGCGACTGACCGGCGACGTCCTTGCCCTTGAGGGCCAGCGGCAACGCCGCTTCCTGGATCGGCGTGGCGGTGACGAACCCGGCCTCGCGGATGCCCCGCATGACTTCCGGCGGCAGATCGAGGGAATCGAAGTTCACGCCGAGGTCTCCGTCGGCACCGGCGCCGGCTTCGGACGGCGGCCGAAGATTCGCGCCGAGATGATGCCGATCTCGTAGAGGACGATCAGGGGACCGGCCATCAGCGCCTGGTTGAAGGCGTCAGGCGTCGGGGTGAGGATCGCGGCGGCGATGAAGGCGCCAAGGATCGCGTACTTCCGGTTCTTGGCGAGCACGGCCGGAGTCACCACGCCCATGCGCGCGAGCAGCGTGATGGCCAGGGGCAGCTCGAACACGAGGCCGAAGGCCAGCGTGAACTTCATCAAGAAGTCGACGTAGTTGCCGATCGAGATCATCGGCTGCAGGCCGGGACGGCTGTAGGACAGCAGGAACTGGATTGCGAACGGCGTCACCACCTTCAGCGAGAACACGCCGCCGCCGATGAAGAGCACGGACCCGATGAGCACGAACGGCCCCGCGTACTTCTTCTCGTGCTCGTGCAGCCCGGGCGCCACGAATGCCCAGATCTGCCAGAGAATCCCCGGAGCGGCGATGAACATGCCGACGATCAGCGCGACCTTCATCTGGACCCAGAACGCCTCGGTGAGCGCCAGGAAGACGAGCTGATTGCCCGTCGCCTGCACGGGGCGGGCGAGGTAGTCCATGATCTTCTGGCTGAACGGCAGCGCGATGCCGAGGCCGATGAGCAGGGCCACCAGGCTGCGCACGATGCGCACGCGCAGCTCGCCCAGGTGCTCCATGAACGGCATCTTGTCGGTGACGGCTGCCATGCCCGGTTACCAGGCCTCGACGAAGTGACGGAGCGCGCCCACGCCGCGGCCGGCCTGGAATCCCCCGACGATCGCCGCCGTCACGTACCGCTTGGCCTCGGCGACGGCGTCCGTCAGCGCCCGGCCCCGCGCGAGCCCGGCCGCGATGGCCGCCGACAGCGTGCAGCCGGTGCCGTGCGTATGCGGGGAGTCGAGGCGGCGCGCCTCGAAACGATGGAGCGTGTGTCCATCCCACAGGATGTCCGTCGCGGCGTCCTTGAGATGTCCGCCCTTGACGAGCACGGCGCGCGGCCCGAGGGCCAGGATGCGTCGCGCCACATCCTCCATGTCCGCCTCGGTCTCCACGGGCATCCCCCCGAGCGCCGCCGCCTCGTGCAGGTTCGGGGTGACGATCGCGGCCAGGGGCAGCATCTCGGCGACGAGGGCCGTGCGCGCCGCGGGCTCGAGCAGCGAGTCGCCGGACTTCGCGATCATGACGGGGTCGAGCACGATGGGGCGCCGGCCGTGGGCGCGCAGACGGGCGGCCACGGTCTCGATGATGGGCGCGGTCGACAGCATCCCGATCTTGATCGCGTCGGCGCCGATGTCCGACAGCACGGCGTCGATCTGTCGCGCCACGAACTCGGGCGCGACGTTGAGCACGCCGTGGACGCCCAGGGAATTCTGGGCGGTCAGCGCGGTGATCACCGAGGTGCCGAAGACCCGGAACGCCGAGAACGTCTTGAGGTCTGCCTGGATGCCGGCGCCGCCGCCGGAATCGGAGCCGGCGATGGTCAGCGCTGTGGGCACGGTCATCTCCTTCGAAGTATACGTGCTGACGAACGCCCCGTCGAGGCTCGTCCCTACGCGGTAGTGTCTCAGTTCGAACCCTGACTGCCCGTTCGCCGGGCGGGAGAGACGGGTGGGCCTTCGGAAACCCGTCGTCGTACGTCGTGACAGGCGTACCGCTGACCGACATTCAGGCGGACGGCTAGCCGGTCCGATCGGGTTTCCGAAGGCCCACCCGTCTCTCCCGCCCGGTGGATCGGCGGCGATTGGGTCGCCACAGTTTCGAACTGAGACACTACGCCCTACGCCTGGCAGCAGCGCTTGTACTTGAGCCCGCTGCCGCAGGGGCACGGGTCGTTACGACCGACGCGGCGAGGCGCGGGCCGCGGCGGCGCCGTGGCCGCGGCCGGGTCCCAGGCCAGCGCGATGAGGCCGAGATAGATCCCGAGGGCGAAGAAGCCGCGGCCCATCAGATCGAAGAAATAGTAGAGCGCATAGAAGATGCGCTGCTTGATCGGCGAGACGATGGGGCCGGGGATCATGCCGTCGGGGCTCGCCACCGGGCTGAGCTGCGTCGCCACGACGGTGACCAGGACGAACGCGATCTGCGTGAGCGTGAGCAAGCCCAGGCCGACGGCGAGCATCTCGCCGCGTCGCCGCCAGCCCCAGCCCGGTGTCGCCACGATCAGCGCGGCCAGCAGCGGCAGGCCATAGTTCGCCGCCGCGACCCAGATCGGCCAGACGAGCGGCGCGTGTCGCTGCTGCCGCGGGAGCCAGATCGGCCGGTGGGCCAGCAAGCGTCCGCCCTCCACCGAGTACCGGGTGTCGGGCGACGCTTCGAGCACGGGAGCCAGCGCCTCGGCGATCAGCCCGAGCCCGCGCCCGTAGACGGGAGCCACGGCCGCCCAGAGCAGCGACGCGGCCACCAGACTTCCGAGAAGGCCGAGGAGAACACGTGGCCAGGTCGCTCTAAGCGACCGGGCGAATCCGGCTAACCCACGCAATCCAGCAGGTGGCGACGACGAGGAGGAAGACCGCTTGCCAGGCATACAGGTGAGAGGCCTCGAACCACGCGGGCTGGAGAAGCCCGACCGCGAGCAAGCTCGCGATCCTGACGATGTTGACGACGTACAGGATGGCGGCGCCCACGAGGGTCCCGATCAATCGCTCGCGCCAGGAGGCCGGGAAGGCCCACACCGCCGCCGTGTAGAGACCGACTTCATAGATCGCGTTGCAGTTGCTCCGGATCTCGACCGCGAACGTCCCTGCGGTGAGCACCGGGCCGGACGAGGAGGCGTGGACCGAGGCGAGCCGCAGCAGCTTCTCGCTGACCCAGGCCAGGTGACGGTTCAGCGGAACGACCAGGGCGTTCTGGAACACGTAGAGGATCGCGAAGCTCAACACCGTGTAGGCGCTGAACAGCGCGCAGAAACGGATCCCCTCGCGGTGCTGCCGGAGCAACGCCCGAAGTCTCATCGCCGACCGTACGATAGCACGCGGCTAGAAGCTCGGGCGCCGCCGGATGGCGCGCAGCGCCAGCATCGCCAGGAGCATCGCCAGGAGCAGGAACGCCCACGTGCTCAGCGTCGGGATCGGCGCCACCGAGGCGTTGATCGTCGCGCTCCCGGTGATCGCGCTGTTCACCGTGTCGGTCGCCGTCAGCGTCTGGCTGCCGCTCGTGCGCAGCGTGGCCTCGAAGGTGCCCACGCCATTCGTCAGCACGGTGTCGGCGGGCAACGTCGCCTGCGTGTCGCTGCTCGTGAAGTGCACCGTCCCCGCATAGCCGGTGGCCACGTTGTTGAACTGATCGCGGGCCGTCACCGTGAACGAGAACATCGTGCCCGGGGCCGCCGTGGCCGGCACGGTGAGCGAGAAGTGCGTGGCCGCCGCCGGGCTCACCACGATGACGTTGCTCGTGCCCGTGATCGAGCCGTTGACGGTGTCTCTCGCCGTGATCGTCTGGCTTCCCGCCGTGCGCAGGGTCGCGCTGAAGGTCCCCGTCCCGTTCGTCAGCGTGGAGTCGGCCGGCAGCGTCGCCTGCGGATCGCTGCTGGTGAAGTGCACGGTGCCGGTATAGCCGGTGGCCACGTTGTTGAACTGATCGAGCGCCGTCACCGTGAACGAAATCGGTGTCCCCGCGACGCCGGCCGCGTTCGGCGTGGCTGAAGTCGGCGCGCTGATCGACAGGTGGGTGGCCGTCGCCGCGCTCACGGCGATCGTGTTGCTGGTGCCGGTGATCGAGGCGGTGACGGTGTCGGTCCCGGTGAGGGTCTGGCTGCCCGCCGTCTTGAGCGTGGCGCTGAACGTGCCGACGCCATTCGTCAGCGTGGCGTCGGCCGGGAGGGTCGCCTGCGGGTCGCTGCTCGTGAAGTGCACGGTCCCCGCATAGCCCGTGGCCGTGTTGTTGAACTGGTCGCGGGCCGTGACGGTGATCGAGAAGGCCGTGCCCGGCGTGGCGGAGGCCGGGGCGCTGATCGAGAAGTGGGTGGCCACCGCCGTGCCCACGGTGATCGCATTGCTGGTGCCGGTGATCGAGGCGGTGACGGTGTCGGTCCCGGTGAGGGTCTGACTGCCGGTGGTCTTGAGCGTCGCATTGAACGTGCCTGCGCCGTTCGTCAGCGTCGAGTTCGCGGGCAGGATCGCCTGCCCGTCGCTGCTCGTGAAGTGCACGGTCCCGGCGTAGCCCGTAGCCGTGTTGTTGAACTGGTCGAGAGCCGTGACGGTGAAGGAAAACGCGGTGCCCGCAGTGACAGAAGACGGCGCGCTGACGGAAAAGTGCGTGGCCGCCGCGGCGCTCACGGCGATGGTATTGCTGGTGCCGGTGATCGAGGCGGTGACGGTGTCGGTCCCGGCGAGAGTCTGGCTGCCGGTGGTCTTGAGCGTCGCGCTGAAGGTCCCCGTGCCGTTCGTCAGCGTCGAGTTCGCGGGCAGGATCGCCTGTGCGTCGCTGCTTGTGAAGTGCACGGTCCCCGCGTAGCCCGTGGCGACGTTGTTGAACTGGTCGAGGGCCGTGACGGTGAACGAAAACGCGGTCCCGGCGGTGGCAGACGCCGGCGCGCTGATGGAATAGTGCGTGGCCCCGGTGCTGCTCACGGCGATGGTATTGCTGGTGCCGGTGATCGAGGCGGTGACGGTGTCGATCCCGGTGAGGGTCTGACTCCCCCCGGTCTTGAGCGTCGCGCTGAAGGTGCCCGTCCCGTTCGTCAGCGTCGAGTTCGCGGGAAGGATGGCCTGCCCGTCGCTGCTCGTGAAGTGCACCGTTCCCGCATAGCCCGTGGCGACGTTGTTGAACTGGTCGAGCGCGGTGACGGTGAAGGAAAACGCCGTGCCCGCGGTCGCGGAGGCGGGTGCGCTGATGGAGAAGTGCGTAGCCGCGGCGGCGCTCACGGCGATCGTGTTGCTGGTGCCGGTGATCGACGGAGTGACGGTGTCGGTCGCGGTGAGGGTCTGACTCCCCGCCGTCTTGAGCGTCGTATTGAACGTGCCTGCGCCGTTCGTCAGCGTCGAGTTCGCGGGCAGGATCGCCTGCCCGTCGCTGCTCGTGAAGTGCACGGTCCCCGCGTAGCCCGCCGCCGTGTTGTTGAACTGGTCGAGGGCCGTGACGGTGAAGGCAAACGCGGTGCCGGCGGTGGCCGAAGCCGGCGCGCTGACGGAAAGGTGCGTGGCCGCCGCGGCACTCACGGTCGTGACGCCGCTGGTGCCGGTGATCGAGGGCGTGCCGGTATCGGTCGCGGTGAGCGTCTGACTGCCCCCGCTCCTGAGCGTCGCATTGAACGTACCGACGCCGTTCGTCAGTGTCGAGTTCGCGGGAAGCGTGGCCTGCGCGTCGCTGCTCGTGAAGTGTACGGTCCCGGCATAGCTCGTGTCGGTGTTGTTGAAGGGGTCGAGAGCCGTGACGGTGAACGAAAACGCCGTACCCGCGGTGCTGGAGGCCGGGGCGCTGATGGAGAAGTGCGTGGCGGCGACGGCGCTCACGGCGATCGGGTTGCTGGTCCCGGTGATCGAGGCGGTGACGGTGTCGGTCGCGGTGAGGGTCTGGCCGCCCGCGGTCTTGAGCGTCGCATTGAACGTGCCGGTGCCAGCGGTCAGCGTCGAGTTGGCGGGAAGGACCGCCTGCCCGTCGCTGCTGGTGAAGTGCACGGTCCCGGTGTAGCCCGTGACGGTGTTGTTGAACTGGTCGAGGGCCGTGACCGTGAACGAAAACGCCGCGCCCGCGGTGGCCGAGGATGGCGCGATGAAGAAAAAGTGCGTG
>Ga0137373_10000346_pt1 | contig 44064 bp, 45 predicted proteins | sample SagtaG_5_FD_104912 | JGI IMG/M metagenome (GOLD analysis project Ga0137373, IMG submission 104912) | Vadose zone soil microbial communities from Sagehorn Ranch, Mendocino, California, USA - Sage1_R_80_16 metaG | ecosystem: Environmental > Terrestrial > Soil > Vadose zone | place: USA... | reverse complement strand
GGTCGCAAGACCAGGCACGCGATGAGACCATCCGTGCGACGCGGCGCTTCGCGCGCCGGCAGGAAGCCTGGTTCCGGCGAGATCCGCGCGTCATCTGGTTCGAGGCGGCGCAGCCGGATCTGCCAGCTGCTGTGCTCAGCATGGTCTCAACCAGGCTCTAGGATCAGCGCATGCGGTTCGCGAAGGGACACGGCACGGAGAACGACTTCGTGATACTTCCGGATCCCGAGGGGCTCCTCGATCTTTCGCCGGGGCTGGTTGCGCGGCTCTGCGATCGCCGCACGGGCCTGGGCGCAGATGGCGTGCTCCGGGTGGTGCGGGCCGCGGCGGGCGCGGATCTCGCCCCTGCTACCAGGGCAGCGTCGGATGCGGCCGTCGCTGCGGCGGATCCGGGCTGGTTCATGGATTACCGCAACGCCGATGGCAGCCTTGCTGAAATGTGCGGCAACGGAATCCGTGTGTTCGGCCGCTATCTCGTCGACAAGGGCTTGGTCTGCGCCGGTGAGTTCACCGTTGGCACCCGCGACGGGCTTCGCCTGGTGCGTGTCCAGCCCGGCAGGAACATCACAGCCGAGATGGGACCCGTTCACATACTCGGCCCAAGTCGCGTCGGCATCGGGAACCGCGAGTTGGACGGCCTGCGTGTGTCGGTCGGCAACCCCCATTTGGCCTGCCTCGTCGGTGGTTCTCTTGACGACTTCGATCTTTCTGTTCCGCCGCGGCTCGATCCATGCCTGTTCCCCGCGGGCGGGAATGTCGAACTGGTCCGGGTGACCGGCCGCGCAGCCGTTCAGCTTCGGGTTTGTGAACGCGGGTCAGGCGAGACGCGGTCCTGCGGGACCGGCGCCGTCGCGGCGGCAATGGCTGCGGCGCGGGCGGTGGATAACGGGGAGGAAAATGGGGCGGGCGTCTGGCGGGTGCGCGTCCCCGGTGGTGAGCTCGTGGTCACGCTGGGCGACCGGAACAGCTGGCTGACCGGGCCCGCCGTGATCGTCGCGGAAGGCGAGCTGTGCGACGCCTGGCTATCCGCGCCCGAATTCGCCGGATAACCGGCTGCTGCACCGGCAAGCCCGTCACGCCAGCGCCGGGGACGGGACGTCGCTGGTGGGCATCAGCCCTTCCGTTGTCGACATGTAATGAGCGAGGTCTTCGATCATGAAGCCGGCGTGCAGCGACGCGCCGAGGGCAGGATGCGGCCCCGGCAGGCAGAGCCGGGCACTCGCCGTGCCGGAGAGCGACAGCGCGGCGAAGAGGGCTGCCGCTGGATCAGCGGTGCCGGAGACCACCAGATGCGGCAACGCACCGTCACGAATGGCACCGGCCGCGATCACCTCGTCGTCTTGTTCGATGACGAGCCCGCTGCCGCCTGCGGCAGCGGGCTCCGCCCAGTACAGGTAGTCCGCGCTGCGGTCGCGACCGGTGAGTCGGCGTGGGTCGCGCCGCGCCCCGAGTCCCGCGGTGGCTGTCCGTTGGCGGCTGCGATCCTAGCGATTCCCGCAACGTCTCCGGCGTGCGCCGACCGCACAAGGGGCGCGCTTGAGCTCATGACGTCCGGCGGTCTCCACGCGCAAAGCGCCGCCCGCACGGCCTAGCGACATGCGCGACCGCAGGCCGTGCGGGCGGCTTGTTCAATGTGGCCCCCAGGGAAGAGGCAAATAGTTAGACGTGCGGCGTGGCCTCCCGGTTCCCTGATGCCAGGAAGAGTTTCTTTCGCCGCCGATACAGTTCGTACCCATCACTTGGTAAGCGCCGTCGGCGGGAGACGCCGGATCGAGGCGTCAAGGACCTCGGCCGTGTGTGCGACCGGCATAGCCTCGCCACGTGCTTCCAGCGCGGCGGCTATCTGCAGGGAGCAGCCGGGATTGGCGGATACCAGCAGGCTCGCGCCGGCCGCTGCGGCGGCGCTCACCGCGTCCGCTTTGCGCTCGCCAAGTTCGCGCGCAGCCTCCGGCTGCAGCAGGTTGTACACTCCGGCCGAACCGCAGCACGTGCCGCTGTCGGCGAGTTCGGCCAGCTCAAGGCCGGGAATGCCGCGCAGCAGGGCACGTGGCTCAGCGTGCATACGCTGCGCGTGCACTAGGTGACACGCGTCGTGGTAGGCCACGGTCAGCGGCAGCGGGTGGCGCTCCGCTGCCGGGCCCAGCTCAGCGAGGAACTCGGCGAGGTCGCGGACCCTGTTAGCGAAGCTGCCGACGACATGGCTGGCCGCCGCGGTTTCGCATCGGCCTTCCAGCACGTTGCCGTACTCCTTCATCGCAGACCCGCAGCCGGCCGCATTCACGACGATCGCGTCGACTCCTGCCCGGCCGAACACCTCCACGGTGCGGCTGGCCAACCTTGCGGCCTCGTCGCCGCGCCCGGTGTGCAGCGAAAGCGCACCGCAACAGCCCTGGCCGCGGGGGATGATGACATCACATCCCTCGGCCGCTAGCACGCGGGCCGTGGCGGCATTCACCTGTGGGAAGAACTCAGCCTGCACGCAGCCGGTGAGCATGCCAACAACGGCGCGGCGCTGGCCGCGCGCGGGCACCCTCTCGGGCAGGCGGACCCGCGGCGTCGGCGGCGGCGCCAGCCGCAGCGCGGCCGCCACCGTAGCAGGCAGCCTGTCAGCGATCCGGCTGCGCTTGATCAACCGATCAAGGCCGAAGCGTTGGGCCGCGCGCAGCGGGCTCGCCGCGAGGCGGACGCGCCGCGGGTAGGGGAACACAGCGAAAATGACTGCCCTCATCGCGCGCTGCGCCGCAGACCTGGGCTGATCCGGCTGCCACGCGCGGGCGCCTTCGATTAGCCGATCGTATTGCACCCCAGACGGGCACGCTGGGACGCATGCCATGCACCCCAGGCAGCGATCGAGGTGCTGCAGGACGGTGCCGGTGAGCGGAGCGCCGTCCATGACCTGCGTCATCAGGTGGATCCTGCCGCGCGGGGAGTCCATCTCCTCGGCCCATAGCTGGTAGGTGGGGCATGCGGGCAAGCAGAACCCGCAATGCACGCAGTCGTTGGCCAGTTTGCGCAGATCTTCCATTAGATCCCCCCCGCGAACCGTCCCGGGGACATCCGATGCCCGGGGTCGAACTGATCTTTTACCGCACGCATCACGTCGAGCGCGGAGATGGGTCCAAAGGGCGCCACCACGTTGTGCACAGTCGCGGGTGCACGTACCACGGTCACGCTTGCGCCAGGCAATTCGCCCCACGCGGGGGGCGCGGCCAGGCGGCGCCGCAGAGCCGTGACAAAAGACCGCACCGCGTCAGGAACAGTTCCACCGTCCAGCCCGATCTCCAGCACACCGACACCGGCCGAGCCCCGCACGGCCGGACAGACCGTAGCGCCTTGACCGGCAGCACCGGAGTAGGCGTCCGCGGCTTCGTCGACGGCCGCGAGAACGGTCGCCAGCGCCCCCGGCGGGAACGCGATCCGCAGGCCAACCCCGCCCGGTTCAGTTACGCGCCGACCCCACCATGCGGGTGGCTCCGGGCGAGCTTCGGTGCCAGGGCCGAGAAGCTCGCGCATCCGGGCCACCCGTTCGGGAAGAGCATCGGCGGAGCCCTCCAGCAACAAGCCGACGGACAGCGGTGCCGTCGGCGTGGGCCGGTCAATCTCCGCTGCGGAAGGAACAAGCTGTGACTCGATGGATGCCCGGACGCGGTCGGCGGCGTCCGCGCCGGTCGGGCAGGTCAGTGTCAGGTACGTCGACGACTGTGGCAGCGGATGCAGCCGGAACACCGCCTCGGCGATCAGTCCCAGCGTGCCCTGCGAGCCTGCGAACAGCTTGCCCAGGTCATAGCCGGCCACGTTCTTGACCACCTTGCCACCGGACGAAGCGATGGTCCCGTCGGCAAGGACAACGGTGATTCCGATGAGAAGGTCGCGTGGTGCGCCGTAACGAAGCCGCCGGGGACCGGCCGAACCCGTCGCGATCACTCCGCCGACCGTGCCGACCGCGTCGCCAGCCGCCCCGGTCGTGCGGGATGGCGCGGCAGCCGGGGGCGGGGGCGGCTCGGCGGCGGATGAACCGGGGCCAGAAACGGTGCTGGGTGTGTCGAGAGCGAGTTGCTGCCCGGCGGATGCGAGCGTGGTGGCCAGTTCCGCCATGGCCAGCCCGGCTTGCACCCGTACCACCAGGTCACCGGCGGCGTGCTCGACGACCCGGTCCAGCCCGGTGGTGTCCACGACGAGGTCGCAGCGATCTGGTGGCACACCCCAGTTCAGCTTGGTTCCTGTGCCGCGGGGGAGCACGGCGAGCCCGAGATCGCTTGCCGCCCGCAGCAGGTCGCTGGCCTCAGCGACCGTGGCGGGGAAGGCGACAGCGGTGGGAACCAGCCCGTCGACCGCGTCGGCGGCCTCACCCGGCCGCACTCCGGTGCAGGTGCGGGCGAGCACCGCGACCTGATCGGCGCCCATTAGAACTGCTCCGCGTCGCCCGAGGTCACCAGGGGATGGACCCCGCGCCGCACTCCTGGCACCTCACCGCACAGCCGGGGCGTAGGGAACATCTTGCCTGGATTGCAGAGCCCGTCCGGATTGAACGCGCAGCGCACCAGTTGCATGGTGTCCAGGTCGGCAGTTCCGAACATCTTTAGCATGTAACGCGACTTATCAACGCCAACGCCATGCTCGCCGGTGATCGACCCGCCGTGCTCAAGGCACGCGTCCAGGATGGCTCCGGACAGCCGCTCCGCCCGCTCACCTTCGCCCGGCGCAGCGTCGTCGAACAGCACGAGCGGGTGCAGATTGCCGTCCCCGGCGTGGAACACGTTCGCCACCCGGATCCCTTCCTGGCGCGACAGGCTGGAGATCTTCCGCAGTACTTCAGGCAGCGCGGTCCGGGGCACCACGCCGTCCTGCACGATGTAGGCCGGGCTGATCCGGCCGACTGCGGCGAAGGCAGCCTTGCGGCCCTTCCAGGCGGCGGCCCGCTCGTCCGGGTCGTCGGCGACCCTGATCTCGGTGGCGCCCGTCTTCTCGCAGAGCGCCCGAACCGCGTCGTATTCGCGGGCCACTTCCGCGGACGGCCCGTCGAGTTCGACGATCAGGACGGCGCCGGCGCCCTGCGGGTAGTGGCATGCGACCGCTGCCTCCGCGGCTTCGATCGCCAGCGCATCCATCATTTCGATCGCGGCGGGCAGTACTCCCGCGGCGACGATCGCCGAGACGGCCTCTCCGCCCGCGTCGGTGGTGGCGAACCCGGCCAGCAGCGTGCGCACCGCCTCCGGCAGGCGGGTCAGCTTAACGACGATCTTCGTGACGATGCCGAGGGTGCCCTCGGATCCGACGAATGCGCCCAGCAGGTCATACCCGGGCGCCTGTGTGGTCCCGTCGCCGAGCCATACCAGCGATCCGGATCCGCCAGCGGGCACGGCGACCTGGAGGGCGAGAATGTGGTGGACGGTGAAGCCGTACTTAAGGCAGTGCGCGCCGCCAGAGTTCTCCGCCACGTTCCCGCCGACCGAACAGACCACCTGACTGGAAGGATCCGGCGCGTAGAAGTAGCCGAACGGCTGCGCTGCCTTGCTCACCGCGAGGTTAGTGACGCCAGGCTCGACGACGGCGCGCCGGTTGGCGGCGTCGATTTCTATGATGCGGCGCATCCTTGCGGTGACGACCAGGACACCGTCGGCGCGGGGGAGCGCGCCGCCGGACAGTCCGGTGCCCGAGCCTCGTGCCACGTAGGGCACGCCAGCGTCGGTGCAAGCGCCCACGATCGCCGCGACCTGCTCGGCGGTCTCCGGGAGTACGGCAATGGCCGGGGTACAGCGATGTGACGTGAGCCCGTCGCATTCGTAGGTGCGAAGCTGGCGAGGATCGCTGATCACATTGCCGGCGCCGACGATCTCCGCGAGCCGCGGTGCGAGCGCCCGGGCGTCACCGTACTCACTCATACTTCGACACTAGCTCCGCGTAGTTATCCACAGAAAGCTAGCTACGGCATGCGCTCGTATGCCGGGACGGTGAGGAATTCCGCGTAGTCGTCGGCGAGTGCCACCTCCTTGAAAAGCGCGGTCGCCTCCTCGAAGCGCGTCTCGTCGAACGCGGCGCCCGCCTGTTCGCGGATCTTGGCCAGCTCCTCGCCAATCACGCGGTGCACGAGATCACTGGTGACGCGCGCACCTTCGGCGAGCTCGATGTCGTTGTGCAGCCACTGCCAGACCTGCGAGCGGGCAATCTCGGCCGTGGCAGCGTCCTCCATGAGATTGAAGATCCCGACCGCGCCATTGCCGCCGAGCCAGGCGGCGAGGTACTGGAGGCCGACGCTGATGTTGTTGCGCAGCCCCGCCTCGGTGACCGCGCCGGGAGTCTTCGCGATGGCCAGCAGGTCCGCCGCGGTGACGCTGACGTCCTCGCGGAGCTTGTCCAGCTGGTCCGGCCGGTCACCGAGCACGCCGTCGAAGACCTCCCGGCACACCGGCACCAGGTCGGGGTGGGCGACCCAGGATCCGTCGAAGCCGTCGCCCGACTCCCGTGCCTTGTCCTCGCGAACCTTGGCGAGCGCCTTCGCGTTGACCTCGGGATCACGCCGGCTCGGGATGAACGCGGCCATGCCGCCGATCGCATGCGCGCCACGCCGGTGGCACGTACGTACGAGCAATTCGGTGTAGGCACGCATGAACGGTGCGGTCATGGTGACAGAGTTGCGATCGGGCAGCACGAACTCGCGGCCACGGGTACGGAACGTCTTGATGATGCTGAACTGGTAATCCCAGCGGCCGGCGTTGAGCCCGGCCGAGTGATCCCTCAGCTCGTAGAGGATCTCCTCCATTTCGAATGCGGCTGGGATCGTCTCGATGAGCACGGTCGCACGGATCGTGCCGCGGCGAATGCCGAGGGCGTCCTGGGCGATGCAGAAGGCGTCGTTCCACAGCCGGGCCTCGAGATGGCTTTCCGTCTTCGCCAGGTAGAAGTACGGGCCCTTGCCCTTGTCAATTTGGCGTCGCGCGCAGTGGTAGAAGTACAGCCCGAAGTCGAACAGGCTGCCCGACATCCTCCGACCGTCCACGAGAACATGCTTCTCGTCCAGGTGCCAGCCACGGGGCCGGGCGACGATGGTGGGCAGCTCCTCGTCAGGAAGCAGCCGGTACGCCTTGCCATCCGCGCTGGTGAAATCGATCACTCGGTCCAGTGCGTCCTTCAGGTTGAGCTGGCCGGTGACCATGTTGTCCCAGAGCGGGGTGTGGGCGTCCTCGAAGTCTGCGAGCCACACCTTGGCCCCCGAGTTCAGCGCGTTGACCGTCATCTTCTTTTCCGTGGGACCAGTGATCTCAACGCGCCGGTCCGAGAGCCCGGGTGCGGGTGGGGGCACCCGCCAGCCCGGATCATCACGGATATGGCTGGTCTCCGGCAGGAAGTCCAGCGTCCCGCCCGCACTTACATGGCGCTGGCGCGCCGCACGTGCCGCAAGCAGTTCGCCGCGCCGTTGGCCCAGCTCTCGCTGCAAACTGGCCAGCAGGTCGAGGGCTTCCGGCGTCAGGATCTCGTCGTAACGTTCCCGGCGTGGGGCAGTGATCTCCACACCGTCGCTTTGCGCCATTCCGTGCTCCTCCCGTCCATGCGCCGTGCCCGCCGCGCCGTTGCTAATCCAAGAAAACTAGTTACTGATGAGTTAATCCCACCGACGCTAGCTGGGGGGTGGCGGGGGGGTCAACGCGGGTGCCCTGGTGAGGGGAGGTGACGCCTTCCTGACGCGAGGCCTTGCGCGGGCGCGGGCACGACCGGACGCTTAATGAGGTGAAAGCAGGCGTCGCGCGTGGCACGATCGGGGAATGACGCGGTTGAAGGGTGCGTTCAAGGTTTCATCTGGGCAGTTATCACTGGGGGGTCGCGGCAACGGTGGGGCAATGGTTGGCATGACACGGCACGCATGGTGGAGGAATCAGTCACGGGCGATCTGGATCTAGAAGACCGGCAGGCGCTGCGCCGTATCGCGGGGCTGTCTACTGAACTGCGGGACGTCACCGAGGTCGAATACCGCGAGCTGCGGCTGGAACGAGTGGTGCTGATCGGGGTATGGACCGACGGCGACTTGGCCGACGCGCAGAACTCCCTGCTGGAGTTGTCACGTCTCGCTGAGACGGCTGGATCGATCGTTCTCGAGGGTCTCATCCAGCGCCGCCCGAAGCCCGACCCGGCAACGTATGTGGGTGCGGGTAAGGCCGCCGAGCTTGCCGACATCGTGGCGGCGACGGGCGCGGATACGGTTATCTGCGATGGTGAGCTGAGCCCTGGTCAGCTTCGCCGGCTTGAAGAGCTCGTGAAGGTCAAGGTGGTTGACCGCACGGCCCTGATACTGGACATTTTCGCTCAGCACGCACGTAGCCGCGAGGGTAAGGCGCAGGTGGAACTCGCTCAGCTTGAGTACATGCTGCCGCGGCTGCGCGGCTGGGGCGAGTCGCTGTCGCGGCAGGCGGGTGGCCGGCGGCGGCGGAATCGGTACCCGCGGGCCGGGCGAGACGAAGCTCGAAACCGACCGCCGCCGCGTGCGGGCCAGAACGGCCCGTCTGCGCCGCGAGATCGGCGGTATGGCGACTGGGCGTGAGGTGCAGCGTGCACGGCGGCGCGGCAGGGACGTGCCGGCGGTGGCCATTGCCGGTTACACAAACGCGGGGAAGTCGAGCCTGCTCAACGCGCTCACCGGCGCAGGCGTGGTGGTCCAGGACGCGTTGTTCGCGACGCTCGATCCGACCGTGCGCCGGGCTCGTACACCGTCGGGTCGGCCGTTCACACTCACCGACACGGTCGGATTTGTACGCCACCTCCCACATCAGCTCGTGGAGGCGTTCCGCGCCACGCTCGAGGAGGTTGCGGAGGCTGACGTGATCCTGCACGTAGTGGATGGCTCCGACGCAGACCCGCGCGCACAGATCGCCGCGGTGCGCGAAGTGCTCGCCGAGATTGGCGCCGCCGGGGTACCCGAGCTCATCGTGATCAACAAGGCGGACGTCGCTGACCCGATCGCGGTCGAGGGAGTGCGGCTGCGCGAGCGCGGTGTCGTGGTCTCAGCGCGTACACGCGCGGGCATTCCCGACCTGATGGGCGTGCTTGAGCACCGGCTGCCGCGGCGGGACCGTGAGGTGCGCGCCATGGTGCCGTATGGCCGGGCCGACTTGATTGCCCGCGCGCACGAACTTGGTGAAGTGCTTGGCGAGCAGCACAAGGCCGATGGGATTGCCCTGCACGCCCGGGTTCCCCCCTGGCTCGCCTCGAAATTCGCGGCCTTCAATGGCCAGCTTGGCTGAACGCCTTCTCACGTGACCGTTGTCGTTCTATATTCAATAGCGTTCCGGAGTAAGCTATAAGCATTCTGTTATGCATTTCGGTCAGCCGGATCCCACATCCGGTGTGGCCGCGCAGGCGGGGCGCTCGTGGCCGCACGATACCCAAAGTCTCGGCGTTCAGGCCAGCGTAGGCGGCACGAGACCGCAGGCACGCGCTGCGGCTGCGGCCCTGCTTTTGTGGCGGGATGAGTGCCTGTCCGAAATTCACCTTTGCGGGCACGAATTCTTGTCATACAGGCTGTACACGGTGCGAGAGCTGCAATACGGTAACGGAGTCTGCTATCTCGGCCGCAGATCAGCGCGCCGGGGTTGCATCAACCACGAACGATCCGCTTCACTGTGTGGTTGCCGGTGTTCGGCAAACGCACACTCGTGTTTGGGCTGGCACGATCGACGGCAGGAGACCGCAATGACGCCCGGAACCCGAGCCCCCGGTTCCCGTCCGGAGACCAGGGCTGACCCGTGACGGTCCGTCTCCTGACGAACATCGGTCGACTTTGGACGGGGAGCGAGGTCCTTACCAATGCTGCCGTGATCACCCAGGACGAGCGGATCGCATGGGTGGGTCCCGCCGTTGACCTGCCGCAGCGCCTGCCTGGTGTCGTGGACGACATCGTTGATGTCGATCACGTCGAGAATCTTGGCGGCGGCTTGGTGACACCTGGTCTAATCGACGCGCACACCCATCCTGTCTATGCCGGGAACAGGTGGGCGGAACTCGCCATGCGATCCAGCGGCTCAACGGCCTCCGAGATCGCCGCAGCGGGTGGTGGGATCGCATCCACGGTCACCGTAACCCGCGGAACCGATCCGTGGACCCTCTGTAACGGTGTGCGGGAGCGGCTTGCGGACTGGGTGCGGTCAGGGACGACCACGATCGAGGCGAAAACCGGTTACCACCTCACCCGTGATGGTGAGCTTGCCGACGTTCGGCTGCTCCGGTCATTGGAGGAAGAGCCGGGAATGCCGCGAGTGCACACGACGTTCCTCGCCGCCCACGCGGTGCCGCCCGAGTATTTCGGGCGTCGCCATGACTACATCGACGCGGTGAGCCTGTGGTGCGCGGACGCGGCCGCGGCCGGTGCCGACAGCGTCGATGTGTATTGCGAGGAAGGACGGTTCACCGAATCCGAGGCTCGCTGGATCCTCGGCGCGGGCCGCGCGTCCGGCTTGCTGCCGCGCCTGCACGCGTGCGGGCAGTCCCGCACGGGGGCGGCACGGCTGGCCGCGGAGCTCGGCTGCGCGTCTGCTGACCTGCTGCACGAGGCCGATGACGACGACGTGGCCTCTCTCGCCCAGGCGGGTGTGGCGGCTGTCGTGTGCCCGAGCACAGCGCTGCAAACCGGGCGCAAGCCGCCTGTCCGGGCTCTCCTTGACAAGGGAGTGGCCGTAGCGCTCGGCTCAGATCATTCGCCCGGCGGCAGCGGCATCACGTCAATGCCCCTGGTCATCTCGTTCGCGATCGCGCACTTCGGCATGAGCGTCACGGAGGCGCTGCGCGCCGCGACGATCGGTGGTTCGCATGCGCTGCGGGCACCGGACCGCGGTGCGCTCGTGCGTGGCAGGTACGCCGACATGGTGCTGTGGAACGCCGATCATGAAGGCGCTTTCGCGTGGGCGTATGGCCTGAAACCGCGGCGCGTGTGGCGTGGCGGCGAGGTCATCGCGGATTGACCCGCGCGTGTCAGCGCGGTGGGACGGGGATCCGTCAGTCCGTTACGGCGGGCACCTGCCGCTGCATCGCCCGTGACCGGGGCCGTCGCGGTCGTTACGGACTCGACCGCCTGCCTGGACGGTGACGTCGCCACGAGCTGCGGCATCCACGTCGTGCCGCTTCGGGTGGTGATCGGCGCAGGGTCCCACGACGATACGTCTCACGCGGGCATGGACGTGCTCGCCGCACAGCGCGATGGTGTACCACTGACGACGTCCAGGCCCCCGCCAGCGCGGTTTTCCGAGGTCTACGCGCGGGCAGCCGCCGCGGGGGCAGCCGGAATCGTGTCGATTCATCTGTCGGGGCGCATATCTGGCACGGTGGACTCGGCGCGGCTGGCAGCCGCGGGTGCCCCAGTGCCCGCGACGGTGGTGGACTCTCGGTCGATTGGCGCCGGGCTTGGCCTCACCGTGCTCGCGGCCGCGACGGCAGCGAGGGTCGGCCTTTCGCTGTCCGAAGTTGCGGGCGCGGCGGTCCGGCGCAGCGCGCACCTGAGGTCGGTGTTCTGTCTTACCACCCTCGATCACCTGCTGCGCGGCGGGCGGATGAGCGCTGTGACATTGCTTGGTGCCACGCTGGGGGTGAAGCCGTTGCTGCACATCGTGGACGGCCGGATCGTACCGTTGGAGAAGGTCCGGACGATGGCGCGTGCGGTAACGCGCTTGGAGCAGCTTGCCGTTGAGTTCGCAGCCGGATGCGACACCGCGCCGGTGGACGCGGTTGTGCAGCATCTGGCCTGCGGCGACAGGGCGGCTGAGCTTGCGCAGCGGCTCAGCGGACGCATGCCTGGCTTAGGTTCGGTTCGCATCATTGAGGTGGGCCCGGTCATCGCCGCGCACACCGGTCCAGGATTGCTCGGAGTGGCCGTGGCAGCGGCGTGATCCCTCATCCTGGAGATTTGCCGGCACATTCAGCTGAGTAGCCTCCGTGTTCGCGGATCATCGGGATCAGGAGGTGTCACAGCTCTTTGAGGATCCTGCCGAGAACATCAGCGGTGTCGGTGGCGGGTTCGGCCTCCAGGCACAGGCGTTCCATCACGGCCAGATAGTGGTCGAGATCCTCACGCCGGTCCAGGTACAGGGCGCTGGTGAGCTGTTCGAGGTACACCACGTCGGGCAGGTCGGGCTCCGCGAAGCGGAGGATGCTGAACGGCCCACCCGCGGCGGCGTGGCCGCCCTTGTGGAACGGGATGACCTGAATCGTCACGTTGGGCATCGACGAAACCTCGATGAGGTGACGTACCTGGCTCTGCATGACGGCACGACCGCCGAGCAGTCGCCGCAGCGCCGCCTCGTCAACCACGGCCCACATGACGAGCGGGTCATCGGCGGTGAGCAGCTTCTGACGGGCCATTCGCAGCGTAACCCGCCGCGCGACCTCCTCGTCACGGACGTCCGCAGCGCCGAGCTTCGCGACAGCACGAGCGTAGTCCTCGGTCTGCAGCAAGCCAGGAACGAACTGCACCTCATAGGTACGGATGGTGGAGGCGGCCTCTTCTAATCCGACATAGGCCTCGAACCAGCTCGGCAGGATGTCGGCGTAGACATGCCACCAGCCCTGTGCGTTGGCTTGGCGGGCCAACGCTCGCAGCGCCTCACGCTTCGGCTCGTCGAGAACCCCATACTCGGTGAGCAGGTCGGCGACGTCGCGGTCCTTGAACCCCACCCGGCCGAGCTCCATTCGGCTCATCTTTGAGTGCGAGGCACGAATCGTACGGCCTGCCTCTTCGAGGGTTATGCCCTTGGCATCCCGAAACCGACGCAGCTGGGCGCCCAGAAGGATACGCCGGGCCGTAGGCCCGGCTTTCCTCAGCGTGGCGACGCTGCTGGCAACGGGCTCCCCACCCGGCTGCACAGTGGCCATGAGTGCTCCTCGGAACACTAGATCGGCCCAGTCTCCCACTCCGTATGGTCTTTTTGAAGCCCGTACGGCACGATCGTTGCCTCACGCCACGAAGCTGTCGAAATCACCATCCTTGATACCTCGTATGAACGCGCCTATCTCGGCCCGCGTGTAAACGAGGGCAGGCCCGTCCGGATCTCGCGAATTCCGGATCGCAATCACCCCGGCGGTTAGCCGGGCCATCTCAACGCAATTGCCGCTGGGGTTGCTGCGGTGACTCTTACGCCAGACCACCCGCTGCATCAGCCAGGCCGACATGCCGTTATAGGTAGGACCCACGTTCGCCCTCCTGTTAAGGACCAGGCGACCCCGCCGAGAGAATCCTTCTCCCTCGGCGGGGTGACAGACAAGAGCCGCTAGGTCACACTTTCCTCTGCACGTGCATCAGTACTTGCACATGCACGCTCACGATGGCATCGTAGCGGACATCGGATTGGCCGCGCCGGTCCGAACGAACATCTCAACCCGCCCAATGACCGGCCCGCATGCCCCAGACATGACTGTGTCCCGAGCACATCAAATCGTCCCCACACTCCTCGCCGATGGGCCATGGGGGGAGGGAATTCCGCTGCTCGACCCGGCTGGCCGCTCGACGGAGACGTGGCCGCATCGGGGAGAACGCGCCGGCAATACGCACCGGAGGTTCGCCCGGTGCGCACTGCGCCCCCAGCCGTGCGCGGTCAAAGCGGCCCGGTACTTCACGCACGCGACGCTGTGCTCGTTTGACACGTGTGAGCTCTTCGATGATGCCTCGGTCGTTATCTCCGAGCTTGTGACCAATGCCGTCCGGTACGGTCTACGGCCAGGGCTGGCGAAGAACGCGCCTGCCGCGCGCATCGAAGTGCTACTGCTGCGCCAGGCCAGCCACCTTGTTTGCGTGGTCACCGACTCCAACCCCGGCCCGCCGACGCTCTTGGAACCAGACTTCGCGGCGGAGACGGGTCGCGGGCTTTACGTGGTCGAAGCCCTGAGCAGCCGGTGGGGCTGGACCCCCCTCCACACCGGGCACAAGGCCGTCTGGGCGACGCTAACGCTTTCGCCTGGCGATGAGGAAAGGACATCGCCCCGCGAGTGACGGCCGGGATGTCCAGGACGCAGCGGTGTCAGCGATATGGCATGCTGCCGACATGCCGACACCGGGCACAGCTTCGCCAAGCGCCCCCGTTCCCGCTCCTCCCCCCGCTGCCGTGAACGTCGTGGTCGGCGACGAGGAGTTGCTTGTGGAGCGGGCCATGGCCAGGTTGGTGGCCGCGGCACGCACGGCCGCAGACGAGGCCGACGTTCATGAACTTTCGGCCGCGAGCCTCACGCCTGGGCAGTTGGCGAGCCTGGTGTCCCCGTCGCTCTTCGGCGGCGGCCGGGTAGCGGTCATCCGGTCCATCGACGATGCCGGAAAGGATATCGCCGCCGAACTTGCCAGCTATGCGTCCACCCCGGCGGAGGACACAACGCTCGTCCTCACCCACGCTGGGGGCGCGAAGGGCAAGGGCTTGCTTGACTCGCTGACCCAGTCCGGCGCGACTGTCGTCAGATGCCCAAAAATCACCCGTTTCGGCGATCGGATGGAATTCGTCCGCCGCGAGTTCCGCGAGGCCGGCCGGAGCGCAACGGAAGGCGGCGTGCGTGCCCTTATCGACGCGGTCGGCCACGATCTGCGTGACCTGGCGGCTGCGTGCGGTCAGCTTGCCGCTGATACGACGGGCGTTGTGGAGGAATCCGTCGTGGCGACCTACTACCGGGGCCGGGCGGAGGCGACCGGCTTCAGCGTCGCTGACCAGGCGATCGAGGGGCGCCTCGGCCCGGCGTTGGAGCAGTTGCGCTGGGCGCTCGCCGTCGGCGTATCTCCCGTCTTGATCACGAGTGCGCTCGCCCAGGGCATGCGTTCGCTCGCCAAGGTGGGTGGCGCGCCGCGCGGCCGCAGCGGCGCCGCGCTGGCAGCGGAACTGGGCTTGCCCTCGTGGAAGGTGGACCGGGTTCGCCAGCAGTTGCGCGGCTGGAGTCCGAGCGGCGTAGCCCGTGCGCTGCAGGCCGTGGCGGACACCGACGCCGAGGTGAAGGGCGGTGGCACGAACCCGGCCTACGCCCTCGAGCGGGCGGTGACGAACATTGTGACGGCTCGATCGTCCGGCTGACGGTCCCGCGCGCGGGCGGGCCGACCTGCCCGTACGGCGACGTTGCTAACCGGGTCGCCGTTGCTACTCGGGCCGCCGTTGCGGCGGCCCGGGCTGGTCGGGGTAGTCCTGCTCACCTTGGCTCGGTTCCCCGGACGGTTGCTGCGGCGGCCCGTACTGCTCCCCCTGCCCGTACGGTTGCGGCGGCCCATACTGCTCGGCCTGCTGCCCGTACGGTTGCTGCTGGCCGTACCGCTCGCCCTGCCCGTACGGTTGCGGCGGCCTGTACTGTCCGGCGGGCGGGCCGTACTGATGAGGCTCACCGTACGGCTGCGGCTGACCACTGTACTGTTCGCCAGCTGGCCCGTACTGTGGCTGGCCGTAGGCTTGCTGTCCCGGCTGGCTGTAGGGCGGCTGTCCCGGCTGGCTGTAGGGCGGCTGGCCGTAGGGCTGCCCTGGCGGGCCAGGCTGTCCGTAGGGCAGCGGTGCATACACGGCTTGCTTTCGCGCATCGTAGTAGTCGCTCGACTGACGCTGCCAAAGGAACACGACGGCGGCGAGACCAATGGCCCAGGACACGATGCTGATGATCCGGCTAACGACGGTTGCGGCCTGCGTGAAGCCGATGAGCAAGCCAATGCTGGCGAGCCCGAAGAAAACCGTGGAAACGATCCGCGCCCACGACCTCCCGCGCCGGTTCGCCCAGGCCATCCACAACCAGAGCCCGATTCCAATCAGCCCGAAAACAATGACGAGTACCACCGTCGCATCGACCAGCCTATTGACCCTGGTTGCGTCGAATGTCGGATTTCGCTGCTCAATGATCGTCTTGAGGCTGTGGATAGTGGCCAGAGAGACGATGACGCTGATCGCCTGAACCGCAGCGCCCGCATACATGAGCCTGACCGCATTCACGATTGATGACGGTGGCCCTGGCGGCTCGGACGGTTGTGCCGCTTGAGGATATTGCGGGTGCTGAGGATATTGCGGGTAGTTGGCCATCGTGGCTCCTTGGTTCACGCCGTGCACGGGGCGTCAGCCGCTCACGCACCGCGTCAAGCCAGCGGTGCCGTCTGGCCGAGTCTAGTAGCTGGAGGGCGCGGATACGTGATCATCAGCCACAGGGCCGACCGGCTCATCCCTCGTGTCGTCGCATGCCTTGAACGGCGCGGCGCCCAGCAAACGGTGCGGCGCGCAGCAAAGCGTGCGCGGTCAGGCACGCTACAGCTCGGCGGCGCGCCTGGCGATAGCGGACTTGCGGTTCGCCGCTTGGTTCTTGTGGATGACGCCCTTGCTGGCGGCGCGGTCGAGCTGACGGCACGCGGAACGCATGGCCACGGTGGCCGCATCGGCGTCATTGGCGTCTGCGGCTTCACGGAATCGGCGCACCGCTGTCTTCAGCGACGACTTGACGGCCTTGTTGCGCAAGCGAGCCTTCTCGTTCTGCTTGTTGCGCTTAATTTGTGATTTGATGTTCGCCACGCGAAAGCCTCACTCGAGCTTGGGTCGGGATCAGGTGTCACACCGAGGGCCACGGTACAGGCTTGCCCGGGGAACCCCGAACCCCGCCGAGGCGCCCGTGCTTGCGCACGTCCGCGCCGGAAAAGGATAGCCGAGCCTTCGTGTCTCCTCAAACCGAACGGCCCGCCCGCTCGACTCGGCGTTCGGTCACGCGACGCCATCAGCCGCCAGCAGCAGTCACTTGCCGGGCCGCACCCAGCCTTGCTGGTATGCGGCCCAGTCCTGCGACGTCGCTGTGTCGTCAGCAAACAACGCAACGCCAAAGGTGCTCTCGCGGCCGGATCCGCGTGCTTGGCTCGTCCCCGTCGATGCCGGCGCGCGGCCGGCCGATGTGAGCCCCACGCGTATCCCATGGACGGCGGCAGCTACCGTTTCCGCGGCGGCGTGGTGGCCCAGACTGCCCGTGTGAAAGGCGGGCAGGGCCATGCGCAGATCGGTCCCCCGGGGCAGGGCCTGCAGCGCCAGCGCTGTTTCGCGTTCCACGTAACCGCCGTACCAGGAACGAAAAGGGAGCCCCGTATCGTAGCTCGCCACTGTCACCTGGTCGACCCGCCGTGCCACCTCCGTCAGGTAACCGGTCGTCCAGAACACCGGATTGCCGGTGAACAGTTGCGCGGGTACGCGCAACCCAGGAACCGGTTCGAGCTTTGGCGCCGCGACCGACAGGGGGTTGGGGTGCAGCGCGCGAGTCGCGGCCAGCAGACGGAGCAACCCGCGGTCGCCACTGGTCAGCGGCCGGAAGTCATAATGCACCCCGCCGAACCCAGCCCGCAGTGTCGCGGCCGCGACCGCAAGGACGTGGGCGCGCGTCACGCGATCCGCCAGATTGACGTTGCCCCCGCCGGTCGCACCTGCGAGCCATGCCGATACCTTCACGCGGGGCAGCGCGGCGTGAAAGTTAGCCAGGAAGGCGTGCGCCCCGGCGTACTCCGCCGGGCTGAGTCGCCCGGCTCGATTGAGCCCGCCGACGAGAACGTATACGTCACTGATCCCGGAGATGCGGATACGAGCGGCGAGGCGCCGCATGGCGGCCGGGCTGCGGCGGCCATCCACCCAGGCATGCCCCATCCACAGGGCGTCGTGCCCGGTCGTCCGGGCCCAGGCCGCGGCGGGTCCGCCGTCCGCACGCTGCAGCAGGAAGCCGACCGCCGCGGCAAACACTACGGCGGCAGCGATCACCGCGGCAGCCCTGAGTGTGATCCACCCGATCACGGCTCCGGGCGGCGTGCGCACCGAGGCACCACCAGCGCCCACAGACCCTCCCGCCATGTTTGGGGCCACGGTCCTGGCTAATCCCGGGCCGCCGGGCTTGTTCGGCCGGAGCCACCGCGGCACGCCTTCCCTGCGCGGCCGCAGCCACCAGGGCCCGCCGCGGCCCCAGGGCCGCTGCTTTGTCCAGAACGGCCGGCTGCGCCGCGGCGCGCCTCGCGTCCACAGCGGCCCGCGCCTAGGGCCTGACATGCGTATCCTCCTTCAGACGGCGCTCGGCTGACCCCTCGAACGGCCGCCCGCAACCGGCCGAGATCCACGGGACACCCCCTAACGTGCGACCATGGACATCGGCGGCGTCGGCAAGATCTGCGCCGACGGGAGCCGGGCGCATCCGGCCGATCCAGAACCGTGACAGACGTGCACCTGACCATTGAACCCGACGGGCTAAACCGTGCCACCAAGTCCTCGACTACCTGAACCCGACGGCACCGATCCCGCGCTGATCCGTAACTTCTGCGTCATCGCGCATATTGACCATGGCAAGTCGACGCTTGCCGACCGCATGCTGCAGCTGACCGGGGTGGTCGGTGAACGGCAGATGCGCGCACAGTACCTGGACCGGATGGACATCGAGCGGGAACGCGGCATCACAATCAAGAGCCAGGCGGTGCGGCTGCCGTGGACAGGCCGCGACGGGCGTGCCTATGTCCTCAACCTCATCGACACCCCAGGACACGTCGACTTCTCCTACGAAGTCTCCCGGTCACTGGCGGCGTGCGAAGGTGCTGTTCTGCTGGTCGACGCGGCGCAGGGAATCGAGGCACAGACGCTCGCCAACCTGTACCTGGCCCTCGACGCGGACCTGCGGCTCATCCCCGTGCTCAACAAGATCGACCTCCCCGCCGCTCAGCCTGACCTGTACGCGGCAGAGCTGGCCCACATTATTGGCTGCGAGCCCGGTGACGTGCTGCGGGTGTCGGCCAAGACAGGCGAGGGCGTGGCCGACCTGTTGCACGCCATTGTGCAGCAGGTGCCGCCGCCGTCCGGCGACTCCGATGCACCCGCAAGAGCGCTCATCTTCGACTCTGTCTATGACACCTACCGCGGGGTGGTGACTTACGTCCGGGTGGTCGACGGCCGCCTATCGGCCCGCGAGCGGAGCCTGATGATGGCAACAGGCGCGGCGCACGAAACGCTCGAGGTCGGAGTGATCTCGCCGGAGCCGCGGCCCTGCGCTGGGCTTGGCGCCGGAGAAGTTGGTTACCTCATCACGGGTGTGAAGGACGTCCGGCAGGCCCGCGTCGGCGACACGGTGACCAGCTCGAGCAGACCCGCCAAGAAGCCGCTGGCAGGCTACTCAGATCCAAAGCCGATGGTCTTCTCCGGCCTCTATCCGCTTGACGGTGATGATTACCCAGAGTTGCGTGACGCACTGGACAAGTTGCAGCTCAACGACGCCGCCCTGGTGTATGAGCCCGAGACATCCGCCGCCCTTGGTTTCGGTTTCCGTTGCGGCTTCCTCGGGCTGCTGCACATGGAGATCGTGCGCGAGCGGCTGGAGCGCGAGTTCGGCCTGTCGCTCATCTCGACCGCGCCGAACGTCGTTTACCTGGTGGTCCTCGAGTCGGGCGAGGAGCTGAGGGTCACCAACCCGAGTGAGTACCCCACCGGGAAGATCGCTCAGGTCTTTGAGCCAGTGGTGCGGGCTACGGTGATCGCGCCAAAAGAGTACATCGGCGTGATCATGGAGTTGTGCCAGGGCAGGCGCGGCATGCTCGCTGGCATGGACTACCTGTCCAGTGAGCGGGTCGAGATGCGCTACACGATGCCGCTCGCGGAGATCATCTTCGACTTCTTCGACCAGCTCAAATCGCGCACGCGCGGGTATGCGTCACTGGACTACGAGCCAGCCGGCGAGCAGGAGGCCGAACTCGTGAAGGTGGACATCCTCCTACAAGGCCAGCCGGTGGACGCGTTCAGCCAGATCGTGCACACGGCCAAGTCGCGCGAGTACGCGCTCGCGATGACGACGAAACTGAGGGAACTGATTCCGCGCCAGCAGTTCGAGGTGGCGATCCAGGCGGCGATCGGCTCGCGTGTCATCGCCAGGGAGACCATCCGTGCGATGCGGAAGGACGTGCTGGCCAAGTGCTACGGCGGCGATATCACGCGCAAGCGCAAGCTCCTTGAGCGGCAAAAAGAAGGCAAGCGGCGGATGAAGACGATCGGCCGCGTGGACGTTCCGCAAGAGGCGTTTGTCGCCGCCCTCAGCTCCCAACAGACCAGGCAACGCTGATCACACGGACCCGCGCGGGCCGCTGATCCACCGCGACGGTGACACGGCTCGCTATCCCGAACGGCTGGGTGCGCGCGGGGTTGGGGGTGCGCGCGGGGTTAACGGATCAGGGTGACGGGGCCGGGCCGGAACTCATCACGCTGGCTGCGACTATCCCGATGATCATGAGCGTGAGGAATACCACGCCGATCCAGCCGACTGTGAGGCCCGCCGTTGCGAGCCCCCGGCCCGACTCGCCCGTTCGGCGGATCTGCCGCCGAGCGACATGGCCGCAGACGACCGCGGGGATAGTTGTCAGGAACATCGTGAACGGCTGGACCAGCCCGAGGATCAGCGACGCTACCGCCAAGGAGTTGGTCGGCCTGTGCACGGGGACAGGCACGTATGCGCCTGTGCTGGCGGGCAGGGGCGCGCTGTGCGGCCCGATGGGCAGGTCGGCGGTCAGCGCAGCAAGTTCGGCGTAGGTACGCGACGCGTAGAGGTTTTCCAGCCGCTCGTCGTACTCGTCCTTGGTCAGCCGTCCTTCGGCGAACGCCGCCTTGAGCACGTCGACCGTTCGGTCACGGTCGGCGTCCGACGCGCGCAGCTGACCATGGTCAAAGCCCGGCGTCCCGTACCGGGGCACGTTATCTTCACCGCCCAAGACGCCTCCCACAAAAGCCCGCTATGCCAAGAGTTTAGCCCGATTTCTCGCGTATCCACCCGGGTGACTGAGTTGGTGGCGGCCCCACGGGGCGTTGTTGGCGCTCGTCGGCATCCCCCGTCGGCTAACGTGCTCACGTGGGAGGCACACCGGCGGTGTACATGGCGCGCGAGCGCGCAAGATGAGCGCGGCGCTGCCAGCCGGCGATCCGGTGCCGCCGGATGGCGCCCTGCCACCAAGCGCGCTCGGTACGCTCCGGCGGCAGCCGTTCGGTATCTATGTGCATATCCCGTTCTGCCTGACGCGCTGCGGTTACTGCGATTTCAACACCTACACCGTGGCTGAGCTGGCGGGCGGCGTGTCGCGTGAGTCCTATGCGGACCTGGTGGGGGCAGAGATCAGGCTCGCGCGCAGTGTGCTCGGCGAAGCGAGCCCGCCGGTCAGCACGGTGTTCTTCGGTGGCGGCACGCCGACCGTGCTGCCACCTGCGGATCTAGGGAAGATCCTGGCTGCCGTTGCGGCGGAGTTCGGGCTTGCTCCCGCCGCTGAGGTGACCGCGGAAGCGAACCCCGAGACCGCAGACGAGCGATCGCTGGCTGAGCTGCGCGGGCAGGGCATCAACAGGATGTCGTTCGGGATGCAGAGCGCGGCGCCGCGCGTGCTCGCCGTCCTGGACAGGGTGCACACGCCTGGCCGGGCCCTCCAATGTGTGGCGTGGGCGCGGGCAGCCGGCTTCGCTCACGTGAACCTGGACCTGATCTATGGCACGCCGGGCGAGACCGACCACGACTGGGCGCACACCGTGCGGGCTGCTCTCGCCGCTGGGCCTGACCACATTTCCGCCTACGCGTTGATCGTCGAGGAGGGTACCCGGATGGCCGCGAGGATTGCCCGCGGCGAACTTTCCGCGCCCGATGACGACGTCATGGCGGACCGTTATCTGGCCGCCGACGACATGCTGAGCGATGGCGGGCTTGCCTGGTACGAGATCTCGAACTGGGCCGCGGGGGAGGCGGCGAGGTGCCGTCACAACCTGCTCTACTGGACCGGCGCGAACTGGTGGGGAATTGGCCCGGGGGCGCACAGTCATATCGGCGGCACCCGCTGGTGGAATGTCAAGCACCCAGCGGCCTATGCCGCGCGGCTCGCGGGAGGGACCAGTCCCGGCCACGCGCGTGAGGTGGTCACAGCTGGCCAGCGCCTGCTCGAGCAGGTGATGCTGCGGACAAGACTGGTCAGCGGCTGCCCGGTGGACCTGCTGCGAACCGGCGGCCGGGCCGCCGCACGGCAGGCGGTCGAGGCGAAGCTCGCGGACTCCGCCGCCTACCAGGCGGGACGGGTCGTGCTCACCCGGCGAGGACGGCTGCTCGCCGACGCGGTCGTGCGCGACCTCACTAACTGAAACTGACCACGTCACATGGTCACATCTACTTCACCAGCGGAGCGCAGACCCAGGCGGGGAGCCGGCATGTCTCGCCGCGGCGCGCGGAAAGGGCCGCAAGGACGGCATAGCCGAGCATTGCGGCTGCGGACGCCGCGATCAGCGGACCCGCTAGGGCCAGCGCCGCCGCGACTGAGTCGAGGGCCAGGACGCCGCCGATGATCAAAAACGATACCGAGTAGAGGAAGACGGTGATCCAAAGGTTCAGGGCCTGGGCAGCGTGATATCGCACGAAAGGCGAGCGGCGCCGCCCGACCAGATAGAGTACGACCGGCAGCAAGAAGGCCAGGAACATTACGCCCAGGTAGGCCATCATCGCCCAGATCCGGCCGTCCTCGCTGCCCGCAGAGCTATAAGCCGGGGGGAGGTCACTGACCATCCCGATGGCGCGGAACTTCGCGGCCCGGTGGCGGCGGGCTTTCGGTGGGGCACTCATTGGCAGCCACTCCGGTCTCAATCAGCGCCGCCTTCCGGGCGCATCACGGTATGTGTACACCCTCATACTGGTGGTGAGGAAGTCGGTCAGCTGCTCCCGGGGTAGAAGATGGACAACGACGAAAGTCCGCTGTGAAGGATCGTTGCAGGCGCAATACACTTGGCACTCAGGATTCGTGAGTGCCAAGGAGGTGAGCACGTGCTCGACGACCGCAAGCTAGAGGTGTTGCGCACAATCGTCGAAGACTACGTGTCCACCAACGAGCCGGTAGGGTCGAAAGCGCTTGTCGACCGGCACAGCTTGGACGTATCCGCCGCGACTATCCGCAATGACATGGCGGTGCTCGAGGAGCAGGGCTATATCTCGCAGCCGCACACGAGCGCTGGCCGAATACCCACGGAGAAGGGCTACCGTCTGTTTGTGGACCGACTGTCCAGCATCAAGCCGCTGTCGACGGCGGAACGCCGTGCGATCGAGACGTTCCTCGCGGGCGCGTACGACGTCGATGATGTGGTCACCCGGACGGTACGGTTGCTGGCCCAGCTCACCCGGCAGGTCGCGGTGGTTCAATATCCGTCACTGACCAAGTCGGTCATTCGGCACATCGAGCTTGTTCCACTCGGCGCTTCGCGGCTGCTCGTGGTCATGATCACCGGGACCGGCCGCGTCGAGCAGCGTGCGATCGACCTGCCCCAGCCGATCGCTGAGGAAGAGATCGCCCACCTACGCGCCGTGCTGAACGCCTCACTGGATGGGCGATGGCTCTACCACGTGCCGCGCATCATCTCGGCCTTGCCTGAGACGTTCGCTCCCGCGGCACGGCCAAATGCCTCGGCGGTGCTCGCCGTGCTCTTGGAGACGTTCGCGGAGCGGCAGGAGGGCAGGGTGGTGTTCGGCGGCGCCGCCAATCTCGCCGCAGCCTCGGACTTGGCCGCTGGGCTGCGTGAGGTCCTCGAGGCGCTCGAAGAGCAGGTCGTGCTCATCCGCCTGCTCGGGGAGGCAAGCGAGCCTTCGTCGGTGACCGTGCGGATCGGCTCAGAGAACCCGGTAGTGGGATTGCGAGGAACCTCGGTGGTGACCACCGGTTATGGCGGCGAAAGCCAGGCCCTGGCCAGGCTCGGCGTACTCGGGCCGACGCGGATGGATTATCCGGGCGCGATGGCCGCGGTACGCGCCGTTGCGCGTTATGTGAGCCAGATCCTGGCGGGGTCATAGTGGCTGCCGACTACTACGCCGCCCTCGGCGTGCGCCGCGACGCCAGTCAGGAAGAGATCAAGAAGGCATACCGCCGGCTCGCCCGTGAGCTGCACCCCGACGTCAACCCCGACGTGCAGACGCAGGAGCGCTTCAAGGAGATCACCCAGGCGTATGAGGTGCTCTCCGACCCGGAGAAGCGGCAGATGTACGACCTCGGCGCCGACCCGTTCGCCACCACAGGCGCGGGCGCTGGCCCGGGCGGGTTCGCCGCGGGATTCCCGTTCAGCGACATCATGGACGCCTTCTTCGGCACCGGCACTGGTGCTCGGGGACCGCGCAGCCGGGCGCGCCGGGGCAGGAATGCGACGCTGCGGGTCGAACTCGATCTTGCCGAGTGCGCGTTCGGCACTACACGTGAGCTTGTGGTCAACACGGCGGTGGTTTGTCCCACCTGTTCGGGTGAGGGAACGGCGCCGGGCACGCATCCGGAGACATGCGACGTATGCGGCGGCCGTGGCGAGGTGAGCCAGGTCACCCGCTCGTTCCTCGGCCAGGTGATGACGACGCGGCCGTGCCCCAGGTGTGGCGGCCACGGCTCGCTCATTCCGCACCCATGTCCCGAGTGTGATGGCGACGGACGCGTGCGCACCCGGCGCACGATCAAGGTCCCCATCCCGGCCGGTGTGGAAGACGGGACACACATCCAGCTCGCCGGCGAGGGAGAGGTCGGCCCGGGTGGTGGCCCGCCAGGTGACCTGTTCCTTGAGATCGTGCAGCGGCCTCATCCGATCTTTGAGCGGCGCGGGGACGACCTGCACTGCACCCTGACGATCCCGATGGTGGCGGCCTCGCTTGGCGCCACGCTGACGGTGGACACCCTGGACGGCAAGGAGCAGCTGGACATCAGGCCCGGCACTCAGTCCGGGCAGTCGATCCCAAGGCACAGCAAGGGGATACAGCACCTGAACGACCCCGGACGCGGCGACCTGATTATCCATGTGCGGGTCGAAACGCCCACGAAGCTGGACCCCGACCAGGAGCGGCTGCTGCGGGACTTTGCCCGCCTGCGCGGCGAGGAGGCGCCACCCGGCAAATTTGTGCCAGGCCAGCATGGATTCTTCTCCCGGTTGCGCGACGCGTTCAACGGCCGCTAGAAGGCCTGAGCTGCCCGGAGCGGACCGCGCAGGGTTGGCTCTAGGCTTTCCCGGCGTGAGCCCACCCGTTTTCCTTGCGGAACGATCTCAGCTCAACGCGGACACCGTCATGCTGGCTGGTGCGGAAGGCCGGCACGCGGCAACCGTGCGGAGAGTCCGGGCCGGGGAACGCGTCGACCTTACCGACGGCGCCGGGCTACTCGCCGAATGCGTCGTGACCAGCACAGCAGCGGATCGGCTCGAGCTACGCGTGATCTCGCGTCGCACGGAGCCCAGACCGGATCCGCTGGTCGTCGCCGTTCAGGCGATACCCAAGGGAAGCCGGGCAGAGCTGGCGGTCGAGATGATGACGGAGGTAGGAGTCGACGTCATCGTGCCGTGGGCCGCGGCGCGGTGCGTGCCCCGATGGCACGGCGAGCGCGGCGCCCGCGCGGTCGCCCGGTGGCGTGATACCGCCCGCGAGGCTGCCAAACAGGCGCGACGGGCCTGGATCCCGGACGTGACTGACGTGGCGACGACAGACGATGTCGCCGACATGATCCGTGCCGCGGCATGCGCTTTCGTGCTGGAACCAGGTGCCCAGGTACGGCTCGCGGATGTACCCGTGCCTCCGTCCGGCGCCGTTGTAATCGTCGCCGGTCCCGAGGGCGGCCTGACCGAGCTGGAAATTGGCGCACTTGCCGCCGCTGGCGCGGTCCGAGCCCGGCTCGGTCCATCCGTGCTCCGCACCTCGACCGTGGGCGCCGTCGCTGCCGCGGTGCTGCTCAGCCACTCTGCGCGCTGGTGACGCGCCTGGCCACGCCGCCGAGCTTACCTCCCGGCGCCAGCTCTCGAGCTGGCACCGGTGGAGGCGTTGGACGAGTCCTGCGTGCTTGGGGTGGGCGTGTCAGATGGGCTCGGCGAGGGGCTCGCGGTATTCGTCGGCGACGGCGACACGGTCGGGCTCGGGGACGCGCTCGTCGGCGAGGTCACGGGAGCGGAACTCGCCGAGGAGCAGATGGCCGGGCTGAGAGACACCGGGCTGGGCGCCGCGGGCGAGCAGCTTGGCTGCGGTGAGCCACTGCTCGTGTGGCTTCGCGGCGGCGACGCGCTTGGCGACGGCGACGAACTGATCGTCCCCGACGAGCTGACGCCCTGCGGCTGGCTCGCCTTCCCGTCAGGGGAACCTGGACCGCCTTGCCCCGGGTTCTGCGATGACGGGACATCATTACTGGTAGGGAGAAGATTCTGGCGGATGCCGGGAATGGCAAGGATCATCACCACCGCCACCACCACCGCTCCCGCAGTCGCGAGAACCGGTCGAAGCCAACCGTCATTACTGCGCAGCCGTTCGGGGACTTTGGCCTTCACAGCGGTTACGGCCGACATCACTGCCGGTACGGCGGCCTTCACTGCCGGTACGGTCGCGGAGGCCCCGTGCCGCGCCCTCCGCGTAGCCCACCCCACGGCGGCCGTCGCCGCCGTCAGGGCGGACCTGAGGGCTACGGTGACCGCCGCGGAGATCGGTACCGTGCTTTTGAGGGCTGCACTCACCGGCGGCATCGCTGACCTCAGACCCCACAGGAGGTACTTGAAGTCCATCAGGGCGGCCGTGAGCCAGCCAATGAGCATGGCCAAGCTACCCTGGGACCGCTGCTCTGCGATCCTGTGCCGGATCCGCTCCAGCCCGTCAGCCGACGGCACGACGCCGTCCGCCGCCGCATTCAGCGCGCGCCGCAGGCGGTCGTCGTACTCGGCTTGGGGTTCGGTCATGACTGCCGCTCCAGGACGGTGCGGAGCGCGGCCATGCCGCGCGCCGTGTGACTTTTCACTGCGCCCCTGCTGATCCCCATGACCCTGGCAATGTCGGCTTCGGAAAGGTCCGCGTAGTACCGCAACACCAGCGCTTCACGCTGACGCGCGGGCAATGTCCGCAGCGCGTCGACGACGGCGGAACGCTCAAGAAGCGTAATGGCCCCATGCTCGGCGCTTGGCGCATCCGGTGGTGGTTTCTGCGCGTACTTATCCACAACCGCACGATGCCGCAGCACCGACCTCGACCGATTGACCACCGATTGCCGCAGATAGGACAGTGCCTTATCGGTGTCGCGCAGCCGGCGCCAGCCGCCATGCATGGCCACGAATGCATCCTGCACGACCTCCTCGGCCGTCGCGGCGTCGCGGACGAGCAGCGCGGCGAGGCGAACAAGTGACTGATAATGGGCGTTATACAGCGCGCAGACAGCATCTGAGTCCAGATCGGTTGCGAGCGGACTTATAACCGGTTCCACCACCACCATGGTTTCGGTCACGTCTGTGTGACGCGCGGCCTTGCCGCGGGGTTCACGAATCCACATGGCGGGTTGCCGTCATGGGGCGCGATCGCTGGCCGTGCGCGGGCGCTCGCCGGACTGCGGATGGACCCGCCATGCGCGCAATCGAGCCGCCCGCCGTGCAGGGGTGGCCACACGGATTGCGATCCGCCCGTCTGCCGCCGCTCCCTGGCGCATCTGCCGCTGAGCTAACACCGGACTTCGGTGGCGGCCCAACCACCGCTCGCTGTTGCCCCTTCATTCGTCAGCGCCACCCCTGCCGATCCAAGGTGCCGGCCGCCCCTTGGCGGCGCGCTCTGCCTTACGGCAGCATATGCCGTGATGGAGGGGCGTCCCCACCCATTCGCGTTTAACATCTCATCTAAGCGACGGAACGCTTACTAAGGGTCACCTGGTAGCGTGCCCGATGCTCGCCGCTGTCGCTGGTCCCCAGGCTTTCAGATGAGCAGAAAGTGGCAGCCTCCCCACTGCCGCGCCTGCGTGGACGAGCCCAAGAATATGTTCGTAAGCCGCGATTCGCGAGGTTTCCCCGCCGATGTCCACCAAGCCATTTGTCGAGCGTTCGCGGTGGCCGGAGCGCCACCGATATGATCAGGGCGTGTCCGACTGCCTGTTCTGCAAGATTGTTTTCGATGAGGTTCCCGCTGAGCGAGTCCTGGAGAGCCAGCGGACGATTGCCTTCCGCGACATCAACCCGCAGGCTCCCGTCCACGTCCTGGTCATACCGAAGGACCACTATGAGAGCGCGGCGGAGCTAGCGGACGCGCCCGATGGCCTGCTCGCCGAGGTCGTGAGCCAAGCGCACAGTGTCGCGGTCGCGGAGGGTATACACGTTGGTGGTTATCGCCTGGTGTTCAACACGGGCGGCCACGCCGGCCAGACGGTGCCCCACGCCCATGCTCACGTGCTAGGCGGCCGGGCGATGGCGTGGCCACCTGGTTAGCGCACTCCCATGGTCCCGCCAGCCGGTATCATTTGAGGACACGCGAGCGTCAGCCTGCAGCATTTCGGGATCACTCCCGGTTAGCACAGCGGGCGGAGAAACGAGTATTGGCTGATTCATCCAGTGATTCCCGCACCCGCAGTGGGACATCGGTCGTACGTGCGGCTCGCGGTGAGGGCGATACGCAGGAGACACGGCAGGTAAGCGGCCGGGATGGGCGCTCCCAGGTCAAGATCGTGGTCCCCGGTGACCACTCCATGGTGAGCCTGCTCGGTTCGAGAGACGAACTCCTGCACGTGATTGAGCGTGCGTTCGATGCCGATATTCACGTTCGCGGTAACGAGATCACCGTTACCGGCAACCCGGCGGAGAACGCGCTGGTCACTAGGCTGTTTGAGGAACTGATCGAGTTGCTTAGCAGTGGCGCGGAGCTCTCGGCCGACGCCGTGGAGCGCAGCGTGTCCATGCTCCGGCGGGGCGGCGCTGAGCGCCCTGCGGACATACTGACCCTTGACATCCTGTCTGCTCGCGGTCGGACAATCCGCCCGAAGACGCTGAACCAGAAGCGGTACGTCGATGCGATCGACAATCACACCATCGTCTTCGCGATTGGCCCAGCGGGCACTGGAAAGACCTACCTCGCTATGGCCAAGGCGGTGAAGGCGCTGCAGGCCAAGCAGGTCAACCGGATCATCTTGACCCGGCCTGCGGTCGAGGCAGGCGAGCGTCTTGGTTTCTTGCCTGGAACGCTCTACGAGAAGATCGACCCCTACCTGCGCCCGCTGTACGACGCGCTGCACGACATGATCGATCCTGATTCCATCCCCCGGCTGACCTCGGCGGGGACCATCGAGATCGCGCCGCTGGCCTACATGCGTGGCCGTACCTTGAACGACTCCTTCATCATTTTGGACGAGGCGCAAAATACCTCACCCGAGCAGATGAAGATGTTCCTCACCAGACTTGGCTTCGGGTCAAAGGTGGTGGTTACCGGCGACATCACCCAGGTCGACCTGCCAACGGGACAGCCCAGTGGCCTGCGCGTCGTCCAGGCGATCCTCGAAGGTCTCGACGATATTCATTTCACCCGGCTGACCAGCCACGATGTGGTGCGGCACCGGCTGGTAGGTGACATCGTGGACGCCTACGAGCGCTACGACGCGCGAGATAAGCCTGCTGGCGCGCTCGCCGCTGGCCAGCCGGGCCCGCACGCCCAGCGTGGTTCGCGTAAACGCAGCCGCCGGCCGGTGCAGTGAACATGGTGAGCCATCATTGAGCATCGATATCGCCAATGAGTCGGGCGTCGCTGTCAACGAGGTCGGCATCGCGGCCCTGGCCAGGTACGTGCTGGACCGGATGCGCATTCATCCCCTGGCGGAGCTTTCTGTCCTGCTTGTCGACGAGGGCGCGATGGCCGACCTTCATCAGCGATGGATGGGTGAACCGGGCGCGACCGACGTTCTCGCGTTCCCTATGGATGAGCTCAGGCCGCCGCCTCCCATTGGCGGCACGCGGACGGCGATCGGCGCGCATGAGCCGGAACCGGAGCCCGGTTTGCTCGGCGATGTCGTGCTGTGCCCTCAGGTCGCTGCCAATCAGGCGCAGACCAGTGGGCACGGTACCGAGGACGAGATCGAACTGCTGTGCATCCACGGCATCTTGCATTTGCTCGGATACGATCACGCGAATCCCGACGACCATGCCACGATGTTCAGGCTGCAGGAACAGCTGCTTGCGTCATGGCGCGCATCAGCCCGGGTCGCGGGTGGGTCAGATCCTTCCGCGACGGCCGAGCAAGCCGGTGGCGCTCCCGAGACCGAGAAGGAGCAACGCGGCTCCTCCACCGCTGACCGTGGAGGGCGGGAAGGGCCTGGGTGATGTCGCCCATGGGGTGGCTCATTGCCGGTGTGGTGCTGCTCACCTTTGCGGCGGGTGTGTGCGCTAGCGCCCAAGCCGCGTTTGCGCGACTGTCACGAACCCACGTCAAAGATCTTGTCGCGCAGGGCCGTCGCGGCGCGGGGCGGCTGGATGAAATATATGGTGACGTCGCGCGGTACCTCAATGTTCTCTTGCTGCTGAGGGTCGCGTGCGAGCTGTCCGCTGTAGTTCTCGTGGCCGCCATATTCGTCCGCGTGTTCGGGGCTGGGGCGCGTGCGTTCGGCCTGACTGCCGCGGTCATGATCGTCGTGAGCTACATCGCTGTCGGCGTGAGCCCGCGCACGCTCGGCCAGCAGCATGCTGACAGTGTCGCGCTGGCCGCAGCGGTCATTCTGCATCCGCTTGCGCGGGTCTTCGGCCCGCTGACGCGCCTGCTCATCAGCATGGGGAACGCTCTCACGCCGGGCAAGGGCTTCCGGGAGGGCCCCTTCGCGTCCGAGGCCGAGCTGCGCGATCTCGTGGACCTGCTCGAGCAGCGGCGGGTGATCGAGCCGGGCGAACGGGAGATGATCCACTCGGTCTTTGAGTTCGGCGACACACTGGCGCGTGAGGTGATGGTGCCACGCACCGAGATCGTCTTCATCGAACGTGACAAGACACTTAGGCAAGCGCTGTCGCTCGCCCTTCGCAGCGGCTTCTCCAGGATCCCCGTCGTCGGGGAAAATGAGGATGACGTCGTCGGTATCGCCTATCTCAAGGACATCGTGGCGCGCAGCCATGAATTCCGTGCGGGTGAGTCGGTGGAGAAGATCGAGTCGATCATGCGGCCAGCCACCTATGTGCCCGAAAGCAAGCCAATTGACGAACTGCTGGGGGAGATGCAGGCGAAGCAGATCCATCTCGCGATCGTCATCGACGAGTATGGCGGTACGGCGGGCCTGGTCACGATCGAGGACATCCTGGAAGAGCTCGTCGGAGAGATTGCTGATGAATACGATTTCGAGCAGCCCGCGGTCGAGTGGCTGAGCGCCGACCGGGCGAGGGTCACCGCCCGGCTGAGCGTGGACGAGCTATCCGAAATGTTCGGCGTCGCCATTGAGGCACGCGACGTCGAAACGGTAGGTGGCCTGCTCGCGCACGCACTTGGCCGGGTGCCGATCGCCGGCTCGGTGGCGACTGTGGCCGGGCTGCGCCTGACCGCCGAGAGCCTGGCCGGCCGACGCAACCGCATCAGCACCGTGGTTGTTGAGCGGGTCCCTGCTGCCGCGGCGCGCCATAATGCCCACCCCCAATAACCTTCATGCGGTGGCGCCCGTGTCAGGCGGCTTGATCGTCGCAGGCTCTGCCCAGAGTGAGGCGAACTGGAGGACAAGTGGTGGCAGCGTGAACCCCGACGCCGAAGACCTGAAAATTATCACGCTCGCCCGGTCGACCCGGGCCCACACGGGCGCGCCCGAGGGCGCGGCCGTACGGGACGAAACCGGCCGCACTTATGCGGCCGCCGCCGTGGCACTGCCGTCGCTGCGGCTTTCGGCGCTGCGCCTGGCCGTGGCGATGGCGGCGTCCAGCGGCGCCACCAGCCTTGAGGCCGCAGCAGTGGTAAGCGACACGGTCGAGCCGAACCCTGAGGACGTTGCCGCCGTACGCGATCTCGGCCCGGCGGCCATCATCTTCCATGCGGCGCCGGATGGCACTGTGCGCTCCGCGCTCACCCCATGAGCGCGGTGAGCGTCCCCCCGCTGACCTTCCGCGAGGGTTCCGCTCGCGCTCGCGAGGGTTCACCACGATCACTAACGCGGTCACCGTATGCCGCGCGCGGTGGGGGAGAATCGTCGTCGTGAGCTCGTCACCAGGCCCTGGTTCGCCGTCGGCGGCAACGGTGCCCGCATTCCGATCCGGTTTCGCCTGCTTCGCCGGTCGGCCCAATGTCGGGAAGTCGACGCTGATGAATGCGCTCGTCGGTGCCAAGGTGGCGATCACGAGCAGCCGTCCCCAGACGACGCGCCGGGCGGTGCGCGGCATCGTGAACCGGCCAGAGGCTCAGCTCGTTGTCGTGGACACGCCGGGACTTCACAAGCCGCGGACCTTGCTCGGCGAGCGGCTCGACGGCCTGGTCCGTTCCACCCTGAGCGCCGTCGACGTGGTCGGCTTCTGTGTGCCCGCCGCGGAGCCGGTGGGCCGGGGTGACCGCTTCCTGGCCAATGAGCTCAGTGGCCTTCGCAAGACGCCCGTTGTTGCCATCGTGACCAAGACCGACCAGGCGTCACGGCAGCAGATCGCTAGCCAGCTCACGGCCGTCGAAGGCCTCGGCGACTGGGCGGAGATCGTGCCGGTATCCGCGGTCACCGGTTACCAGCTCGACGTCCTCGTTGATGTGCTCGTCTCCTACTTGCCGCAGGGACGTCCGCTCTACCCGGAGGGCGAGGTAACCGACGAGCCGGAAGAGGACCTTGTCGCTGAGCTGATCCGCGAGGCGGCGCTCGAAGGAGTCAGGGACGAACTGCCGCATTCCATCGCCGTCGTGGTCGAGGAGATGACGCGGCGCGGAGATCACTCCGGCCTAATCGAGATACACGCCATCATGTACGTGGAGCGGCCAAGCCAGAAGGCCATAGTCATCGGCACCAAGGGTGGCCGCCTCAAGGAGGTCGGCAGCCAGGCCAGGCAGCAGATCGAGGCACTGCTTGGCACGAAGGTCTTCCTGGATCTTCGCGTCAAGATCGCGAAGGACTGGCAGCGCGACCCGAAGCAGCTTCGCCGGCTGGGATTTGACTACTAACCCCGCAGGTAAGTTGATCCGGCCGCTCAGGCGGGCTGGGCGTGTGATCACGGGTCGGCTGCCGGAGCACAGCCCGCTGGGCAAGGGTCACTGCACCTTCGATGGCAAGACCGAGGGCCGCGCCGCCGACAATGTCGAGCGGGAGGTGCGCGCCGACGTACGCGCGGGACAGGCCAACCATCGGCACGATTCCCAGCGTGAGGGCACGCCCCGGTGGGCTGAGCCGCTGAAAAGCGGCAGTGCCAAGTGCGGTTGCAACGCCAGCGTGGCCCGACAGGTACCCGAGCCCTGACGCTTCCGGGCCCCGACAGCGGGCGCCGGTTATGAGGCTGGGCGGGCGTGGCCGGCGAACCTTCCGCTTGACGAGCTTGGCCACCGCCCAGGTGGCCGTACCTCCGGCCGCGAGCCGCCAGGCCAAGCGCCGGTCGCCTGCGAGCCATGCTGCGCCGGCCGCTGCGGGCGCAGCGCCGAGCGTACCGAGTTGCATGATGGGCCACACGGGCAGGTAGAGCGAGTCAGGCAGGTTGTTGACCGTTCGGAAGACCTGGGTTTCGCGCCTCCCGACCCGGTCAGCGCGCACCGGCAGCGCGCTGAGCAGCACACCAACCGTGCCCAGGCCAAGCCGGAATCCCGGACCGGCGAGAGGAAGCCTCGCCGGAGGTCTTTGACTCTCGACGGGGCGCGGATGTGGCCGCGCGCAGGTCTTGCGGGCAGCGTCCTCCGTGACGATCTTCATGGGTCGAGCTCCACGCCAAGCTTCTCCCTTAGATCCAGCCGGAGCTGCTGCCGTGCGTAAAGACCGATAGCGCTCTCGAAGTCTTCCATCAACGCGAATATGCGGTCTCTGCTTGAAATTGAAGCTGTAAATTACGCACCCGCCGGGAAAGACATCGAACAGGTTACCGGCGTAGCTCGGCGAGATCGAGGCAGGCTGGATATAGGTCAGGACCCCATCGGCTCTCCGCGTGGTCGGGGAGGCTCCCGCGACAGCGCACCTGGGCCTCAGCTGGACCGTCACCGGCCGGCCAGGTGCCCGGTCGGACTCGAGCAGGAAGCGCGTCCCGCCCCGCGCTGGCCCGAATCAAGAGATGCGCCATCCCTGCGGTAGATGGCGGGCACATGGAACATAGGAGGCCGTTGGGACCGATTGCGCGATGATCGCCATGCGCTGCGGGTCGCCACAGCGCGGTACCGGATCCTGCGTCCACGCGCATCCCGCGAGTGTTCCTGTAGCGACGAGCGCCGCTGTAACGGCAGCGCCGCACGAGCGAAGCGCCGCACGGAGCGCATGTCGCTCGATCTCGCGGACGGGGTTCATAGCAGCCCAGCCAGCCTCACGTAGGCGACGACCACCGCTACCGCGAGCGCGAGCGATGCCACTAGACGGGCCGTGACCCCGACCGCTCGAAGACGCCTTCGTTGTACCAGATGAGCGATTTGTTGGCCGCCTTGAACCACACCCCGTAGAGCCTGCGGCCGACCGAACCGAGACGGCGCCACAACGGGTCATAGTTCTCATCTACCGCGCCTAGGACGCCAGCATCGAGAGGGACGAGCAGGTGCTCACGGGCGTACGCGCGGAGCACGCCAGGCTGGGGAAGGAACGCGACGTCAGGAGGTCGGCTCGGTGTCATCGCCTCTCTCATCGGGTTCGCGGCGGGGGTCGCGGTCGCGGCCGGGCTGAAGGCGCTTCTTGGTGTGCTCGGCTTCGTCGACGATCCGCCCGTCGGCAAGAAAGATGATGCGGTCGGCGTAACTGGCCGCCATGGGGTCGTGGGTGACCATGACGATGGTGCGCCGACGCTCGGGGGCAACTGGAATCAGGTATCGCAGCTCAACCCGTTCACGCTGGTGGCCGGGCATGCCCCGCCGGCCTAAACATGGCCGCGAGCGCCCGCAGCGTGGCCTTGACCGACGAGTCTGTCCACCGAATTTCGCGGTCGTCGCCCTCCTGGTCGGCGCCTTCATGATCTTGAACACGTTCGCGATCACCGTTGCCCAGCGAACCAGGGAAAACGGCCTGTTGCGTGCGCTCGGCGCCATGCCGCCTCGCCAGGCGACTGGATCGTGATCGCACCAGGCGACTACAGGAGCGCGGGGACTACACGACGCACCGGCCGACGACAGCCCCGGGGGCCGGCGTCTGGATCGGCAAACCCAACCTGCACCTGCTGGGACTGAGCCGCAACGGTGTCATCGTCGACGGCACCAAGTCCGGGCCGCCGTGTTCGGCGGACCCGTCCGACCAGGACCGCGGTCCATGGGACCGGCGTTTTTGTGGGGACGCAACGGCATCGAGGTATACGAAGCGAGCGGCGTAACGATCCAGAACCTAACGGTGTGCAACTTCCTTTCCGGCCAGGACGGTTCAGGAAATCAGATCTGGTGGAACGGTGGCTACGACACGGGTCAAATCCACATGCACCCTCTTCCGCCGCAACGGCTCGTTCGGCCAGCCGACCAATGGTGACCTCGCCGACCTGAGCGACTTCGCGGCAGGCATCCCAACGGCCGCACCCGGCCAGGGCAACTGCTGGCACGCCAACATGGACCCGGCCGGTGTCACCTCCTCGCCCGCGAACCTGGAGGAGACCAACGGCAACTGCGCCACTGCCGGACCCGGTGCGGGAGTCACCGATCCCTTGTTTGGCCAGGTGCTCTGCAACCTATACCAGCTGCGGCCCAGCGACCCGCTGTGCGACGGCGCGGTCTACCCGCAGCAAGACCCCTCGTTCTCGCTGATGCCGCTGCCGCCCCAGCCGTCGATGCCGAGCCCGTGCGGAGCCTTGCCTCACACCATCCCCTGGTGCGCGCCAGGGCATAGCAAACCGTGACCCGGGTCGGCCGAGCCGCCGCGCTCGGCGGCCAGGCGGCAGCCGTGGAACCGTGGTCTGACCAGGGCTGTGCCGTGTGCGCAAAACACCCTAAAATCCGAGAATCCATGCGGCAGGATGTGAGGGCGCGCAGTTTCGCGCGTGCACCAGGAGGGGAGCGGCTTGCTGCTCATCTTTGGCATCACGGTCATCTTCCGCACGATCGGTCAGGGCATATTCCACTGCCCGCGGTGTGGCGGGGACCGCCAGTACCGGCTCCGCTCCGGTCGCCGCTTCTTCACCTTGTTCTTCCTGCCGGTCATTCCGCTCACCAGAGTCGGTGAACACGTCCAGTGCACGACGTGCCGGACACGCTTTGCCACCGACGTGCTCCGCTTGCCGACCGCGGCGCAGATGTCGGCGGCTCTCCCGGTCGGCATGCGATCTGCTGCGGTCGCGATTCTCCAGGCCGGGGGGCCGGCGACCGGGGCCGCGCGGCAGCGAGCGCTGGAGGCGATCCGCGGCGCGGGCGCGAACGCGTACGGCCCCGCTGAGCTCGATGCCGCCCTGCGGCTACCGGGTGGGCTCGACCCGGAAGCACTCGCTCGGGTCGGCGCTCAGCTCACGACCGAAGCAAGAGAATGGTTCTTCGCGCAGGTCGTGCGAATCGCGTTGGCGGACGGCCCGCTTTCGCCGCCGCAACGAGAGGTGGCGAATGCGATCGGCCAGCATCTCGGCATGACACCGGCCCAGACACTCGGAGTGATCATGATGACCGAGCAAGCGGCGCGCCGCGACTGAGGGCGCCGCGGGCAGGTTCGCGCCGGGGCCAGGTTCACGCCGCGACTGAGGCGCAGCTACCGGGCAAGCGCCACGCAGCGCAGCCGTTCGGGATGATAGCGTTGGGAACCGTGCTGCGTGGGCTGCTCTTCCTTAGCGGCCGCGGCGGGGGCCGATAACGGCTGGCTCCCTCGTCGCGGAGCCTTGGTGTGACCGTCGGCCATCGGACTGAGTGAACGAGGGAGCAGTTTCCACGATGACCGTGCGGCCCCAGCGTGTTCGCAGCCCGAGCGTTATGCCCTGCGCTCGCTACACACCGTTCCGGCCCGTCGACCTGCCCGACCGGATCTGGCCCGCAAAGGCGATCACTAAGGCCCCGCGCTGGCTTTCCACCGATCTGCGCGACGGCAACCAGGCGCTGATCGACCCCATGAGCCCCGCGCGCAAGCGGAAGATGTTCGATCTGCTGGTCCGGATGGGCTACAAGGAGATCGAAGTCGGTTTTCCCTCCGCAAGCCAGGCCGACTTCGATTTCGTCCGTGAGCTGATCAAGGGCGACCTCATCCCGGGCGACGTGTGGATCTCCGTGCTCACCCAGGCTCGTGACGAGCTCATCGAACGGACGGTGCAGTCGCTGATAGGAGCCGAACGGGCGACCGTACATCTCTACAATGCCACGGCGCCGCTGTTTCGGCGGGTTGTCTTCGGTGTGGATCGTGACCAGTGCAAGGCGCTCGCGACCGATGGCACCCGCTCCGTGCTCAAGTACGCCGGGATATACCTCGGTGACTGCGACTTCGGTTACGAGTACTCGCCGGAGATCTTCGTCGACACCGAGCTGGACTTCGCCGCCGACGTGTGCGATGGGGTCATGGATGTCTGGCAACCAGGCCCGGGCCGGGAGATCATCGTCAATCTGCCCTGCACGGTCGAGCGGTCGACCCCCAACGCGTATGCCGACCAGATCGAATGGATGAGCCGCAACCTGTCGCGGCGCGAGCATGTGTGCCTTTCCGTGCATACGCACAACGACCGGGGCACGGCGGTCGCCGACGCGGAACTCGCGATCCTCGCTGGGGCGGACCGGGTGGAAGGCTGCCTTTTCGGCAACGGTGAGCGGACAGGGAACGTATGCCTTGTCACGCTGGGCATGAACCTCTTCAGCCAGGGCATCGACCCAATGATCGACTTCTCGGACATCGACGAGATCCGCCGCACGGTCGAGTACTGCAACCAGCTTCCTGTGCATCCTCGGCATCCATACGCCGGGGATCTGGTCTACACGGCGTTTTCCGGCTCCCACCAGGACGCGATCAAGAAGGGCTTCGAAGCGCTGGAGCAGGATGCCGTTGCCGCGGGGGTGCCGGTCGGCGAGCTCCGGTGGGAGGTGCCCTACCTGCCGATCGACCCACGCGACGTCGGCCGCACCTACGAGGCCGTGATCCGGGTGAACAGCCAGTCGGGCAAGGGCGGCGTCGCGTTCGTGATGAAGACCGAGCACCAGCTTGACCTGCCACGGCGGCTGCAGATCGAGTTCTCCCGGGTGGTCCAGGCACTCACCGACGCCGAGGGTGGGGAGGTCACCCCCACGCAGATGTGGGACATCTTCTCCACCGAGTACCTCGCCGAGGGCAGCGTGTCCTTGCTTGCCTGCCACACGTCCTCGGCCGTGGAGGACAAGGACGTCCTCACGGTCGAGGTCCGGGCCGACGGCCACGCCCGCATGCTCGAAGGCGCGGGCAACGGCCCCATCTCGGCCTTCTGCGACGCGCTGGCGAGTGCGGGCATCGGCGTGCGGGTCCTCGACTACAGCGAGCACGCGCTTTCCGCGGGCAGCGACGCGCAGGCGGCCGCCTACCTGGAGTGCGAGGTCACCGGGCCGAGCGGGGAGACGGTCGTGCTGTGGGGGGCCGGCATCGATGCCAACACGGTTACAGCGTCGCTCAAGGCGGTGCTTTCCGCGGTTGGCCGGGCCCGGCGCGCATAATGGTCGGCGGCCGTGATATTTGATCCTTAACGGCTGACGCTGACGTGGCTCGGTTCTAAAGGCGCCGCGCCCACGGAGGCGGCCTGGCGGACGCCCTTTGGTATGGACTACACGGTGTAGTTCAGTCAGCCTGGGCAGGCGCGCCGCTGACGTGGCTCGGTTCTGACGGCGCCGTGCCAATGGAGGCGGCCGTCAGCGGACCCGTGGACCGCGGACCGGCTTTATGTCGGACTACACGGTGTAGTTCAGCTAGCCTGGGCAGGCCCGCGCCGCTGAGATATCGCGCCCTGCCGGATCGCCGCGGTTGCCCGGTCACGCGGCAGAATGGCGGTGTGAGCAACTACCGCGACGAGGGCATCGTCTTGCGTACCCACAAGCTGGGCGAGGCCGATCGCATCATCACGCTGCTCACTCGGCGCAACGGCCGTGTCCGCGCGGTGGCAAAGGGCGTGCGGCGGACCACGTCGCGGTTCGGCGCGCGGCTCGAGCCCTTCACGCACGTGGATATGCAGATATACGGCGGGCGTTCGCTTGATGTGATCACCCAGGTGGAGACCGTGCGCCCCTACGGGGAGCCGTTCGCCGCCGACTACCCGCGCTATACAGCCGGGACGGCGATGCTGGAGACAGCCGAACGGCTGACACCGGTGGAGAACGAGCCGGCGCTTCGGCAGTTCTTGCTGCTTGTCGGAGGCCTGCGCACGCTCGGGGACGTGGGGCACGACCCGCGGCTGGTGCTCGACGCGTACCTGCTGCGGTCGCTCGCGGTCGCCGGGTACGCTCCGTCCCTCGAGGAATGTGCACGCTGTGGGGCCCAGGGTGATTTCGCGTCGTTCGCTATTGCCGCAGGCGGAACAGTATGCAGATCATGCCGCCCGCCCGGCACCGCTACCCCCGCCCGGCAGGCTGTGACCTTGATGACCGCGCTTCTGCGCGGCGACTGGATGTACGCGGACGCAAGTGAGTCTAGGCACCGAGTAGAGTGCAGCGGCCTGGTCGCTGCCTACCTGCAGTGGCATCTCGAGCATTCCATCCGTTCACTGCGACTTGTGGAGCGCGCGTGAGAGACGATGTTCGGCCGCCTGATCCTCATCCGAGCGGGGTGCGTCCTCCCGCGATACCGGCCGAGTTCGTTCCCCGCCACGTTGCCATCGTCATGGACGGCGACGGCCGTTGGGCCAAGCAACGAGGGCTGCCGAGAACCGAGGGACACAAAGAAGGAGAATCTTCGCTCCTCGACGTGATCATGGGAGCCATCGAACTCGGCATCCCTTATCTGTCCGCCTATGCCTTTTCCACGGAGAACTGGCGGCGCTCACCGGACGAGGTCCGCTTCCTCATGGGGTTCAATCGCGACGTGATCCACCGGCGGCGCGACCTGCTCCTTGAGATGGGCGTGCGGATTCGCTGGGCGGGACGTCGGCGGCGGCTCTGGCGCAGCGTGATCAGAGAGCTGGAGGAAGCCGAGCGGCTGTCGATGGGCAACTCGGTCCTGACCCTGCAATTCTGCGTAAACTATGGCGGCCGGGCAGAAATCGCAGACGCGGCGGCTGCCATTGCCGCCGACGTGGCGGCGGGGAAGCTCGCGGCCGACAAAGTCAATGAGAAGGTGTTCGCGCGTTACGTGGATGAGCCCGACATGCCAGACGTCGACCTGTTTGTTCGCTCCTCTGGCGAGCACCGGATGTCGAACTTCCTGCTGTGGCAGTCCTACTATGCCGAGTTCGTATTCCTCGACACCCTCTGGCCCGACTTCGACCGGAGGCACCTGTGGCATGCCTGCGAGATCTATGCCAGCCGTGACCGCCGGTACGGCGGTGCCGTGCCGAGCCCGGTGCCGGACCCGGTGCCGGACGGGTGGTGAATCTCGTCTCTTCACCGTAGACCGTCGTATTTGCTCCCGAAATGCCCGGAATGTGGAACGGTCCAGGGTGAAAAGTGCGATACGACGGCTTCACCGCACGCCTTGGGCGACGGCGAGCGCGATCACTGCGGCGATGGCGCACACGCGCAACAGCCTGCCCGGAACTCCAAGAGATGGCCAAGAAAGGTAGCTGAACCACCCAAGGAATGCGCCAAGCGCCGCGAGGAAAGCGGCGCCTACCCAGCCCTTTACCGCAAAGCCCGCGACCAGTACGGCGACGAACGCGAGCGGCACGATCCATCCGGGCAACTGGTGCAGGAAGAGGAGGGGCGCGCTGCTGCGGCGCTCGACCAGGCGGCGAAAACCGGTCGCGCCAGGGGTAAAGAACGTCTCGCCGCTCGGCAGTGGCCGCTGGCGTTGCTTTGCTGCCACGGGTGTCCTCTCCGCCCGTCTGGTGGCTGACGTGCTATCTCATCATGTCTGATATTTCCGCTGGCTCGCGCAAACATACGGCTCCAGCACATCTAACAAATCACACGTACGGCGGGCCTGCATGCGACGCGCGGTCTTGCCAGGCACGATTACAGAACGTGAGGTAGCCGAGTCCGATCGCGACGGGGGTGGCGATGCGACGTATGGGCATGGCCGTGATGGGTGCCGGGCTAATTGTCGCCGCAAGCGCGGCCGCGAGTTTCGGGCCGGTTGCCCGAGTCTCATCCGGATCCGGTTCGGCGGCGGGGGAGGAAGCCGCCGCCAAAACGGTCACCGGGATCAAGGCCATTAGCTACGCGGGTTATGTCATTCAGGTTCCGGCGGGCTGGCCCGTCTACCGGCTGGACGCGGATCCACATTCGTGTGTCCGGTACGACGTTCACGCCATCTACCTGGGAACTCCGGGAAGGGACCAGCAATGCCCTGCGCATCTCGTGGGGCGGACAGAAGCGGTGCGGATCCGCATCCGAGCCGCCGGTAGGGCGACTGCCCAGCGGCGGGGTGACGCGGCGCACGGCGCGGCGCAAAGAGGGGCGCACGGCGCGGCCCAAAGCGGGGCGCAAAGTGTGGCGCCGGGCAGGACTTCGCAGCGCGCCTTGATCACGCGCGATCGTGCGGGCCATGAGATCCGCCTTACGGTCCGTGCGGCGGCCGGCAGCCGTCGGATTGCGGGATCGCCCCCCCGCGGGCCAGCCGGGTCGGCCTGGGTGGCACGGCACCGGCCAGGCCTTTCGGTTACTGCCACCTATGGCGACAATCGCCCCCTGGCCGAGCGGATCATCACGAGCGTGCGCGCGGCCGCCGCGTCGGCTGACCGCGAGACGTCGTCGGTGTCACGGACCAGTGTGCGAGCCGGTGGGACCCCATCGGCAGCGCAACCACGGGCGACCAGGTTCCGGTCGACGGCAGGTCTGGCACCGAGGGTTGTTTCTGAGCGGCCACGCGGCATTCTTGGTCACGGGCCGATCGCCGGCTTCGACACGTGCACCGCACCGTCCGTGCGGGCAATGCAGGCATGGCGCTCCGCCTACTCCGCGGTCGGTATCTACATCGGCGGCCTGAACAGATCCTGCGATCAGGCCAACCTGTCCGCACGGTGGGTGAACCGGGTGCGCGCGATGGGATGGTCGTTCCTTCCCACCTATGTCGGCCTCCAGGCGCCGTGTGACCGCTTCAGCGCCAAGATCGACGGCGATCGTGCCGGTGCGCAGGCGCGGGGGGCGGCCAACAGCGCGGTTAGGCACGCGCTCGCGCTTGGCATCCGGCGCGGTGCACCGATCTACTTCGACATGGAGGCATACGACAATACGAAAAGGAAATGCCGGGCCGCCGTGCTCACATTTCTCGACGCCTGGACCCGGCAGTTGCACGCCCGTCACTTCGTGTCCGGTGTGTATTCAAGCGCCGGGTCGGGTGTTGTGGACCTCGGAGGCACCAACTCAATCGCAGGCCATGCGCTGGCGAAGCCGGACTCGATCTGGTTCGCGCTCTGGGACGGTCACGCGGACCTGCGCGGAGCGCCCTATTTGCTGGCTTCGTGGTGGCCGGGGGAGCGGCGGATCAAGCAGTTCCGGGGCGGTCGCTGGCAAGAGCACGGCGGGTTCCGCCTCAACATCGATCTTGACCAGGTGTTTGGCCCGGTTTCGTAGCGTCACCAGGGCATGTCTAGCAGATCTTTGGCGCGGAACCGGTTCGCCCTATCTCCTGCGCACCCCTAAGCTTGGACTGCTGCAGCAGCATTCTCGGATGCGGTGTCAACCGACAGCAGTACGAGCCTCCACGGCGCCACAGGCGTGTCCGCGGGTACTGCGTGGCGCCGTGTCCCTAGCCCGCCGACCGCCAGCCGGATGGAGACCTCATGGCTCGACGCAACGACATGATGGATACGATCGTCAACCTTTGCAAGCGCCGGGGAATCGTCTTCCCGTCCAGCGAGATCTATGGCGGGCTGCGTGCGTCGTGGGATTACGGCCCGCTCGGTGTCGAGCTCAAGAACAACGTCAAGCGCCAATGGTGGCGCGCGATGGTGCAGGAGCGAGAGGACATCGTCGGGCTCGACTCGTGCGTGATTCTGGCCAGGGAAGTGTGGGAGGCCAGTGGTCACGTGACGGAATTCGTCGACCCGCTGACCGAATGCCTATCTTGCCATAAGCGGTTCCGTGCCGACCAGCTCATCGAGGCCTACGAGGCCAGGCGCGGCCATCTGCCCGCTGGGGGCCTTGCCGATATTAGCTGCCCGAACTGCGGAAACAAGGGCGCCTTCACCGAACCCCGCATGTTCAACGGATTGCTGCGGACGACGCTCGGTCCGGTGGAGGACGAGTCCGGTCTCGCATACCTGCGGCCCGAGACAGCGCAGGGCATTTTTATCAATTTCCGCGCGGTGCAGCAGTCGTCGCGCCGGAAGGTGCCGTTCGGCATTGGGCAGATCGGCAAGTCTTTCCGTAATGAGATTACCCCGGGTAACTTCATCTTCCGCACCCGTGAGTTCGAGCAGATGGAGATGGAGTACTTCGTCGAGCCAGGGACCGACGAACAGTGGCATGAGCACTGGATCGAGGCCCGGCTGAACTGGTACGTGGACCTTGGTATCCGCAAGGAGAACCTCCGCCTGTACGAACATCCGGCGGAGAAGCGGTCTCATTATTCGAAGCGGACGGTTGATATCGAGTACCGCTTCGGCTTCCCGGGCAGTGAGTGGGGAGAGCTGGAAGGAATCGCCAACCGTACGGATTATGATCTGTCGGTGCATTCCAGGGCGTCCGGCCAGGATCTTTCCTACTACGATCAGGATTCCGACAGCCGATATCTGCCATATGTCATCGAGCCCGCGGCCGGAGTCGACAGGTGTGTTCTGGTCCTCATGCTTGACGGTTACGCAGAGGATGAGGCGCCGAACGCCAAGGGCGCGCTTGAGAAGCGGACCGTCTTGCGGTTTGATCCGCGGATTGCCCCCGTCAAGGTCGCGGTGTTGCCGCTGTCCCGCAACGCCGACCTCTCACCGAAGGCGCGCGACCTTGCGGCAGATCTGCGCAAGTCGTGGAACACCGAATTCGATGACGCCAGCGCCATTGGCCGCCGATACCGGCGTCAGGACGAGATCGGTACCCCGTTTTGCGTGACAGTTGACTTCGAGACGCTCGATGACCAGGCGGTAACCGTGCGGGAGCGCGATTCCATGCGTCAGGAGCGTGTCGGCATCGGCCAGCTTGAGACGTACCTCGCCGAGCACTTGCCCCGCTGCTGACTGAAGCCGCTGTAGTCAGATATTGATCACAGCCGTGCAGGGGGTGGGCCACCCACTGCAACGGAGGGGC
>Ga0137373_10000333_pt1 | contig 44455 bp, 38 predicted proteins | sample SagtaG_5_FD_104912 | JGI IMG/M metagenome (GOLD analysis project Ga0137373, IMG submission 104912) | Vadose zone soil microbial communities from Sagehorn Ranch, Mendocino, California, USA - Sage1_R_80_16 metaG | ecosystem: Environmental > Terrestrial > Soil > Vadose zone | place: USA... | reverse complement strand
CGGTGGTCTGTCGATCCACGTCAGCCACGGCCACGAGCTCGGGCCACCGACGCCACACAAGCTGCTCGCGCGCTACAACGCCGACGTGCTGGTCTACGGCCACACCCACAAAGCGCTCGTTTATCGCGAGGGCGATCGCCTGGTAGTGAATCCCGGCGCGGCAGGACCCAGGAGATTCGACCTGACGCCCTCCGTCGCGCGGCTGACGATTGTAAAGCGCCGGGCCGAGGTCGAAATCGTGAATTGCTGATTTTCGATGGGAGAGACATATGAATCAAGCGCTCATCGTGTCGATCGTGTGTGTCATGAGTGCGTCTGCCACGTCGGCGCGAGATCAGGCGACGACGCAACGCGACAGCTCTGCTCCCGCTGGTTCGAAAATCTACAAGATCGAAGAGCTGACCTGGCCGCAGATTGATGCACTCGATCGCGAGCGGACACTCTTCATTCTGCCGGTTGGAATGATCGAGGAACAACTTTCAATCCCTAATCCCTAATCGGGAATCCCTCATCGCTCAATCGCGAATCCGTCCATCGCGAATCGTAAATCGGATAATCAGATGAATCGCAATCGAATCAACGAATCGCCGAATCGGGGATTCACGGATTCACGGATTCACGGATTCAACGATTGCCGATTAGGGATTCACGATTCCGGATTGACGATTAGGGATTCGCGATGAGGGATTAGGGATTCGCGCTCTCAGCCCGCGAACTTGTAGCCCATCCCGTGCACCGTCAGGACGAATTGCGGATGGCGCGCGTTCGGCTCAATCTTCTGCCGCAGCCAGGCGACGTGGACGTCGACGGTGCGTGTGGACGGCATCGCGTTGTAGCCCCACACCTCGTTCAGCAGCTCTTCGCGGGTGAGCGTCGCGCCGCGGTGCTCGATGAAGTACTTGAGCAGCTGGAACTCGCGCGCGGAGAGATCGAGCGGCGCGCCGGACTTCGTGACCTCCGCGCGGCGAAAGTCTACGCGGACGTCGCCGAACTGGTAGCCTTCGGACGGATGGACGGCGACCGGTGCGCGCCGCAGCTTGGCCTCGATGCGTGCGAGCAGCTCCACCATCTCGAACGGTTTCGTGACGTAGTCGTCCGCGCCGAGCTTCAGCCCGACGACCTTGTCAACCACCTGCCCCTTGGCGGTGAGCATGATCACCGGCGTCTCGACGCCGCGCTTGCGGAGGTCGCGCAGCACGTCGAACCCATTGAGCCGCGGAAGCATGACATCGAGCAGCACCAGATCGAACGCCTCGCGGGCGGCACGCTCCAGGCCGCTCTCCCCGTCTGAGCTCGCGTCGACTGAATAGCCCTCGCGCGTCAGGCGATCGCGGAGCGTCAACACCAGCCCCGGCTCGTCCTCGACGAGGAGGATGCGCTTCACGCGTGCGTTCCGTGGCCCTGCCCTGAGGGGCCGCCCATTCCCTCTTGAAGGGGCTCTGGCACGGCGGTGCGTCCGACGGCCTCTTCGCTCGCGGCCGGCAGCGTGACGGTGAACTCGGTGCCGGAGCCTGGCGTGCTCGACACGGTGATGGTTCCGTCGTGTGCTTCGACGATCCGCTTGACGAGGCTGAGCCCGAGGCCGGCCCCCTGAATCTGCGCCGCGACGACGTCGGGGGCGCGATAGAACGCCTCGAAGATGCGCGGCTGCTCAGCCGGTTGAATGCCGCTGCCGCGATCCGCGACCGTTACGTGAATCTCACGTCCCGCATGCCGCGCGCGGATCCCGAGCCATCTCCCCGTCCGACCGTACTTGATCGCGTTGCTGACGAGGTTCTGGAACACCCGTCGAAGCGCGGTCTCTTCGCCGAGCACCGGCGGCAGGTGTTCCGCGATCGCATAGTCGACGGCGATTCCCGCTTCCTCCAGGAGCGCGCGCGACGACTCCACCACATCGTGCAGCATCGGCGCGAGCGGCACGGGGCGCAGCGCGAACCCGCGCTGCCCCGACTGGATGCCGGCGAATTCGAGGATCTGTTCGACCATCTCGGTGAGGCGCCGCCCCTCGTTGCGTACGAGATCGCCGTATTTCCTCACCTGCTGCTCGTCGTAGACGACGCCGTCCGCGAGGTTCTCGCCGGCGGCACGGATCACCGCGAGCGGCGTACGCAGTTCGTGAGAGATGGCCGCCACGAACTCCATCTGCTGACGCGCGAGCTCCTGCGCGCGCCGCGTCGAGAGGACGAGCAGCGCCATGCTGGCGCCGAGCACGCCGAGAATGCTCGTGCTGATGATCAAGTTGCGGCGGCGTGCCGCATTGACAGCGGCTTCGAGCGACCCTGACGGATGCTTGACGAGGAGACGCCACCTGGGAACACCCGTGGTCGCAAGCCGCACCGCGGCCATGCCGGCCGATGCCGCCAGCGGGCCGTTCTGCTGCACGATGATTGACAAGGGCCGTTCGACACGAGATTGGGACCGCGGAACCACCACCTCCTGCCGCGTGACGCTCATCGACCCCGGCGCGCCGGGGAGCCTCGTGGTGATCGTCGACGTGAACCGCCGAATCTCCGATGCGAGAGGGCCGAAGTCCTGCATCCGCACCTGGAAGAGATCAACTGCCGCGTCCGCTTTCGCATCCGGCGCCGGCGAGAAGTCGGCCGTCGAGTGGTACACGACTTTCCGATCGGCCGTGCTCACGACGGCGAGCTCGTAATTGAATCCGTCCCCCGCCTGGCGGAAGTGCTGCTGCGCGAGCGCAGGCAGCATGTCGCCCGTGATGTAGTCGCGATCCAGCAGCAGAATCGTGTACGTCATCCCCGGCGCCATGCGGACGTGCGCGCCCCCGGGCTCCTGGTCGAAGAAGATCGCCGGCGTCGGAATCACCAGCGCAGGGATGCTGTCCCAGATCGGTGAAGGCATCGCGCGGACGACGAACGTTCCGTTCGGGCCCTCCCGCATGTCGCGCGGCGCCGCAAGCTGTCCGCGAATGGCGCCCAGCGCATCCGGCCACGCGACGGGCTCGAGAATGTGCGTGTTCGGGTTGAATCGCTGCAGGGTCTCCCCAACCTCGGGCCCGGCGACGTACACCTCCTTCACCATGCGCGGATATCGCGCGGTCGCCTGCCATCGGTCGTCGCGCATCGACACGCGGACCGCGGGATTTTCGGTTGCCTGCGGCTCCATCTGGAACAGCAGGTACGCGCGCGTGAGCTCGGCGTCGAAATCCTGGGCGAAGCCGGTCGCCCGCGTGTTGAGCGCGCTGCGCATTCCCTCGCGCTCCGCATCGCTGATGCGCCCCAGCCACCTGTACTGCAGCGCCGCCAGCAACACGATCAGCGTGAGCAGCGCGAGCGCGACGACGAACATCGGCAGGCGGAAGCGCTCTCCCATTGCGGCGAGTCTAGCACGCAGGTTTGGGCGCTCTGCCGTCACGCCGCAAGGTTTTACGTCCTTAACAAACTCTTTGCGCAGGCTTAACCATTCGCGCGCATCGAATCGCGATGATTGCTCGTCGAACGGTGATGTTCTGAATTGAGTGCGGCGGCCAAGCGCCTGCGGCCCGAGCGAGCGGCCGGCTTGCCAGCCGGAGCGCCGGGCCCGCCTTCGACTCCGGCTACGGCGGGCAACCTTCGCAAAGACGGCGGCGCGAAGGTTGGAGGGAAGCGCCCCCACGCGCAGTGATTAATGAGGTGAGGATATGCGAAGCAAGTGCACAACAACGTTGATCGTGATCGCGGTAATCGTTGGCTGCGCGCGCACTGATGCGCAGCAGGACGACAGGAAAGCGCTCGATGTCATCGCGAGCGCGCGGACAGCGATCGGCGGGAAGAAGCTCGACGCGATCAAGTCGCTCAGCGTCCAGGCGGGCGCACAGCGCAACGTCGGCAACTTCCGGATGAACAGCGACCTGGAGCTGCTGATCGACCTGCCGGACAAGTACATGAAGTCGGAGTCATCGAGCGGTGGACCCATGAGCATGACGAACGTCAGCGGCTTCAACGGCGATCGTCCCATGAAGTCGTCCGCGGGTGCGGGCATCGGCCCTGGCGGTGCGATGGTGATCCGCATGGGGCCCGGCGCCGGACCGGGCGGCCCGATCAGCGGCGGCGAGAAGCCGACTCCCGAGCAACAGCAGCAGATCGATCGTCAGCTGGTCCGCTCCGCGCGCCAGGAGATCAGCCGACTGATGCTCGGGTGGTTTGCGACGACCCATCCGGCGGTGAGCGCGCACTACACGTATTCGGGCGAGGCGGAGTCGCCCGACGGCAAGGCGCACGTGATTGACGTGAGGAATGCGGACGGCTTCACCGCGCGGCTGTTCATCGACGAAAAGACCGAACTGCCGCTCATGGTGACCTACCAGGGGCCGCAGCCTCGAATGATTACGTCCGGCGGGCCGCGGCTCGTCGGGAACCCGAACGGCCAGCCCGCACGGCAGCTGACGGAGGACGAGCGCAAGCAGGCGCAGGCTGACGCGCAGAAGCAGCTCGAGGAACTGCAGAAGCAGCCTCCCGCAACGGTGGAGTTCGCGCTCTACTTCGACGACTGGCGCGACGTGGACGGGATCAAATTCCCGCATGCGTTCCGCCGCGCGATGGCGGGAGCAACGACTGAGGAGTGGACCATCACCAGGGTGAAGGTGAACCCGAAGATCGATGCCAAAAAGTTCGAAAGCGCGCAGTGATGGACGCGAACATGCGAGTCATCCTGATACTGCTGTCCCTGTTCGCTCTCCCCTCTGGGGCGGCGGCGGCGCAGCATCCCGCGCCCGCCACGCTCCGCATCGTCGTTCACGATCCGAGCGGTGCAGTCGTGCCCGGCGCGCTCGTGCAGGTGCGCGGCATAGACGGCGCGACGGCGCTGATCGTTCTGCGCGATCGGCCGTCGGACGGCCAGGGGATCGCCGTTGCGAAAGACCTCGTGCCCGGCAAGTACACGATCGAGGTCAGCTTTCCCGGCTTCGAAACGCGTGTCGTTCCGGACGTCCGCGTCCGTCCGGGGGACAACAGGCGCGACGTGACGCTTGCGATACAGAAGATCGATGAGGCCGTGTCGGTCGGCAGGGATCCCGCAACGGCCGCTTCGGATCCCAACAACGATCGGTTCAGCACGGTGCTGTCGAAGCAGCAGATTGATGCGCTGCCGGACGACCCTGACGAAATGGAGGACGTGCTGAAGCAGATGGCGGGCCCGGGGTCGACGATTCGCGTCGATGGGTTCCGCGGAGGACGGCTGCCGCCGAAGTCGCAGATCCGATCGATCCGTTTCTCGCGCGATCTGTTCGCGGCGGAAAACCACGGCGGCGGCATGGTGTTCGTCGACATCACGACCCAGCCGGGCCTCGGGCCCCTCGCGGGTAGTGTCGACTTCACGTTCCGCGACGGCGCCCTGAACGCACGCAATGCATTCGTCGACGAAAAAGGACCCGAGCAGACGCAGCAATACACGTTCAGCCTGAGCGGCACGCTTCTGAAAGGGCGCACCTCGTTCTCGCTGTCGGCAGGCGGGGCCTCGCTCTACGACTCGGCGAACATCTTCGCCGCGGTGCCTGGCGGCCAGCGCACCTCACCGATTCGAAGGCCGTCCGATCGCGTGAACTTCAACGGCCGCATCGATCACGCGCTCACGAAGACGCAGACGCTGCGTGCGACCTTCCAGCAGAACGACACGGATCAGCAGAACCTCGGCGTCGGCAGCTTCGATCTGCCGGAGCGCGCCTTCGCGCGGACGGCCAACGATAGCCTGTTCAGGCTGGCGGAAAGCGGCCCGTGGAGCCGGAACGTCTTCGCGGAATCGAGGCTGCAGCTGCACTGGTTGTCGACGGCTACGGACTCCGCGGCTGACCTGCCGACGATTCGCGTGCTCGATGCCTTCACCGCGGGAGGCGCCCAGCAGGCCGGCGGACGCCGTAGCACAGAGCTCGAATGGGCGACGAACATCGACTGGGCAAAGCGGAGGCACGCGGTGCGGGTCGGGGCGCTCGTCGAAGGCGGAGTGTACCGCAGCGACAGCCGGACGAATTACCTGGGTACCTACACATTTGCGAGTCTCGCCGATTACCAGGACACCCGTCCCTCGACATACACGAAGCGCGTGGGAGACCCGCTCGTCGAATATTCGCACTGGCAGGCGGGAGTGTTCCTACAGGACGACTGGCGCGTGCGAAAGAACCTGACGATCAGCGGCGGCCTGCGTCACGAGCTGCAGACGCACCTCGCGGACCGGTGGAACGCAGGGCCGCGCGCAGGGTTCACGTGGTCACCGTTCAGGAGCGGAAGAACGACGGTCAGAGGAGGCGGCGGGATCTTCTACGACTGGCTCGACGCGGACACGGCCGAGCAGACGCTCCGCGTCGACGGCGTGCGCCAGCAGGACATCGTCGTGCGCAATCCCGGTTATCCCGATCCCTTTGCCGGCGGCGCGGCGCAGCAGGTGCTGCCCACCAGCAAGTACGCCCTGGCGGGCGATCTCGTGATGCCGACGCGCGCGATGTTCAACGTCGGCCTCAGTCAGCAGCTCTCGCGGACGCTCGCCGCAAATGTGAGCGTCACCCACACGGAGGGGACCGATCGGCTGCGCGGCCGCAACATCAACGCCCCTCACGCGGATGGCAGCCGCCCGGATCCGTTGCTCGGCAACGTCACGGAGGTGGAATCGACCGCGCGCATGCGCGGCACGTCGATCAACACCGGCCTGAACATGAACATCCCGAGCCGCCGCACGTTCCTGTTCGCGAACTACTCGTGGATTCGCCAGGAGAACGACGCAGACGGCCCATTCAGTCTGCCGGCCAACAGCTACGATCTCAGCGGTGAGTGGGCCGCGGCAGCCGGCGTTCCGCATCACGTCTTCAGCGGCATCGTGAACACGACGCTCATGAAGAGCATCCGCCTTGGCGTCTCCGCGACGGCTCGAACGGGGTCACCGTATAACATCACGACCGGCCGCGACGACAACGGCGACACGGTGTTCAACGATCGGCCTGCCGGCGTCAGCCGCAACGGTGGCATGACGAAAGGGATGTGGGATGTGGCGGCGCGCGTCAGCTACGCGTTCGGTTTCGGCGAGCGCCCCGCGCCGACTGCCGGGGCCGGTGGCCCGACGATGGTGATTCAGCGGATTGGCGGCCCGGGAGGCGCAGGGGACATGCTGGGCGCGATCGGCGGCGGCGGGGCCGAAAACAAGCGGCTGCGCTTCGAGATATTCGCGTCGGCACAGAACGTGTTCAACCACGTCAACCCGATCGGATACTCGGGCGTGATGACGTCGCCTTTTTTCGGCCACCCCACCGCTGCGATGTCAGGCCGGAGGATTGATATCGGGGTCCGGATCGGATTCTGAGCTGAATCCCTAATCCCTAATCGCGAATCCCTAATCGATGAATCTTCGAATCGATCAATCTTCGAATCCGCGAATCGGTGAATCTTCGAATCCGCGAATCGGTGAATCGCCAATCCGTGAATCGAATCAATGAATCTCCGAATCCACGAGTTGCGCACCACGATCCGCGGATCCGATGATTTCTCGATTCGGTGATTCCCCGATGAGGGATTGCGGATTAGGGATTAGGGATTCGATCTTTCCGCAGCAGAGAATCCATCGCGAGGAAGTACGGCAGCGCGAGCGATGAGATGACGGCTGCGGTGGCAAACGCGGTTTGAAAGCCGTGGTGCTGGATGATCCAGCCCATGCTGGTCGAGCCGGTGCCGATGCCGGTGTCGAACGCCGCGATGATGGCGCCGAACGCGGCGCCGCGGCGGGCGGGGCTGACGTCGCGCATCACGTAGCCCGCATACACCGGGTACGCCGTGCCGAAGCCGGCGCCGAACACGATCGCCGAAACGATCATCGACGCGCGTGTCCCGCCGCCAGCGAGAATCCCGAGGCCGAGGCTGATGAGCAGCAGGCACGGGACGAACACGCGGCGGTACCCGAGCCGGTCGCCCAGCCGGCCGGACATCGGACGCGTCACCAGGATCGCGAGCGCGAGCGTCGTCAGGTATATCCCTTTCGGCGTGACGTGGTTCGCGTCTGCGTACATCGCCGCGAAGCTGGTGATGCCGCCGTACCCGAACGAGTAGAGAAAGAGCGAGACCGACAGCGCGAGCACGCGCCACTCGAGCAGCCCTTTCGGCTCCGCGTGATGCGCCGGTGCGATCTCGTGCTCCTTCATCGCGACTGCAATCACGCACATGAGCACGTTCAGCGCGGCCGCTTCAATGCACAGCCATGTCCACCCATGCCGGTACACCCAGAAACCGAGCGTCGGCGCGACCGCTATCGCCGCGACCGACGACAGGCCCCAATAGGCAATCCCTTCGGCACGCCGCCGCTCGGGCAGCATGTGCGTCATGTAGGCGGCGGATGCCGAGAGCAGGCCCGACCAGAACACGCCGTGCACGATCACCAGCGCGAGCAGAACCCGGTAGTCGGCGATGACGGCGTAGGCGATCGAAAACAGGGTCAGCGCGATGCTCGACGTGATCAGGATCCGCCGCTGCCCCGCGCGATCGGCGATGGCGCCGGTGAGCGGGGCTGAAAAGGCGGACGCGTAGGTCAGGAATCCGAGGAACAGGCCCGACGCGAAGGTGGATCCGCCGAGATCGATGACGTGAAACGGCGCGGTCGGAAGGAGCTGGAACGCGGAAACGAACACCGTGAAGGTGAAGCCGCACATCACGAAGAAGCGCGGCGTGAACAGGCGCTCTGACAACGTGCTGCGATCGTATACCGATACGCTAAGATTCAGGGATGACCGACTTGAGCGAGTTCAGGCCGTCGCGCCTGTGGAAGAAGATGCCGCCCGAGCGGCGGATCGCGGCCGCGGAGCTCTTCTGGGCCGACGAGCAGTCGACCGAGCAGCAGATCGAAGCGGTCGCGGCGCTGGCCGCGCACATGAAGTTCCGCGCGAAGAGCGTGGTGGCGCTGCCGATTGACAAAAAAGCGAAATACCTGGCGACGCTGCCGGGCGTGTCCGACACCGTCGCGGCGCGCGCGCTGGTGAATTATCATCTCGAGCGCCAGCGGCCGATGATGTCCGCGTTCCTCGACAGCCTCGGCATCACGCACGAGGACGGCCTCATCAGCGAAGAAAACGTGATGAAGCCTGACCCTGAAAAACTCAAGACCGCCGCGGGCGAGCTGTCGTCGAAGTTCCCGCAGGAAGACGTCTCGCTCTACCTGCGCACGCTCGTCTCACAGGACCCCGACACCTGGGGAGCGCTGGCCGACCTCGCGGCGCAATGATCGCGCTCATCCTCGCGTCATCGGTCATCCTCCAGGCTGACGCGCCGGCGCGCGCGTTGGAAGCGCGCGTGCGCCAGATCATCTCCGCCAGCGGCGCCGAAGTCGCGGTGGCCTACCGGACGCTCGACGGCAGCCGCGAGCTGCTCATCGATCCCGACACGCCGTTCCACGCGGCGAGCACGATGAAGGTGCCGGTGATGATCGAGCTGTTCCGGCAGGCACACGAGGGCCGGCTCTCGCTCGACGATCGCCTTCCGATTCGCAACGAGTTCCACAGCCTCGTGGACGGCAGCACGTTCACGCTGAGTGTCGGCGACGACTCGGATGCGGAGGTGTATGCGGCGGTGGGTCAGACGCTGACGTTGCGGCAGCTGTGCGAGGCGATGATTACCGTCAGCAGCAATTTTGCCGCGAACCTGCTGATCGAGAAGCTCGGCGTCACGAACATCCAGCACACCGTCAAGGCACTTGGCGGCGACGGCATGCAGGTGCTGCGAGGGGTGGAGGACCAGAAAGCCTTCGACCTCGGGTTGAACAACACGACGACCGCGCCGGGGCTGCTGGTGCTGCTTCAGCGGATCGCGCATGGAACCGCGGTCGACGCGCCATCCGACGCGGCGATGATCGAGATCCTCAAACGGCAGAAGTTCAATGATGCGATTCCCGCGGGCGTGCCCGCCGGAACCTCCGTGGCGCACAAGACCGGCACCATCACGCGCATTCACCACGACGCGGCGATCGTGTACGCCCCGCGGCCGTACGTCCTCGTGCTGCTGGTCCGCGGAATAGCGGATCAGAAAAAGAGCGCCGCGCTCATGGCCGAACTGTCGAAAGCCGTCTACGAGGCGAACGCGCAGCCTCAGAACCGGTAGACGAAGTTTACGACAGGGAACGCGACGAACTCGCCGACGCCGATGGGAAAGCCGAGCGCCAGGTCGGCCGAAAGGCTGCCGCCGAAGAACCGCACCCCCTCCATCGCGATGCCATTCGCGCCTTTTCCGAGATAGTTCTCCGAGATCAGTTTGAGATTGTGGCGCACCTGGTGTTCGCCGCCAATCATGACAATCGGCGTTCGTGCGCCGTCCGTTGCATATCCCACTCCGGCGCCGGCCGTGAACGATCCCCTCGCGGTGCCATGTGTACCGACAACATAGCCGATACCTACGCCATCCTTTCCGCCGAACAGACCATGGATCGCGCCGACCGCGACGCTTGTCGACGCCGTGCTCACGATCTGCACCTTCGGCGTGATCCAGAACGGCCTGTGGCCTTCATCGAAGCCGAACGTCAGCGGCGTGCCCCCTCCAATCGAGATCCGATCCGTCACTCCGATCTGCACGAACGGAAGGAAGAATTCGTATACGCCGAGGTACACCTGACCCTTTGGCAGCGCCCTCCCGGTCGGGCCGAACAACAACCGTGTGCCGTTCGGATCCGCGTCCGGCTGGCCCTCCTGCGCATAGACGGTGGAGACGCTCAGCGTCAGCGACAGCGCGAACAGCGCGACAGACACCTTCCTCATCGGTCTTCTCCTGGTTGCACGCCCATCAGGCGCGTATGGTGTTCGTACCAATCGCTGGAGAACACGCCCCGCGGGTCGTGCTCCCGTTTCATCTGCAGGAATTCGCGCATGCGCGGATGACACCGCTCCACCTGCTCGCGCGTCGCCCATCGGTGATACGTCAGGTAATAGCTGCCGCTGAATTCCGCCGCGCGCTCGATCAGCCTGCGGAAATCGCATTCCGCTTTCCGCAGCCCGGCAGCCGTGTGATCCACGTGCAGGTTGAACACGACGCACGCCCATCGCTCGCGTGCCCACGCCAGCACCGTCTCGTCGTCTTGCTCGATGACCCGGATGGTTCCGTAGATGATGTTGACGTCGTGCGCGCGCGCGTCCTGGCGTACCTTCGCCATGAACGCCGGCAGATCGGAGCGCCGCATGTAGAGCTCCGAGATCATCTCGCTGCCCTTCACGCGCGCGTTGAGATGCACGTCGAGCGTGGCATGGTAGCCATCGAGATACGACGACATCTGGTGCGTGTCGGACCAGTACAGCTGGCCGTCGGTCGACATGTAGTAGCGCGCGTACTCCGCGAACGCGCGCGACTTGTCGCGGTGCGCGAGCACCAGCAGCCGCTGCCAGTCTGAAGCGGTCAACGCGCGCTGATCGGCGGGGATCGCTCGCTCGTCGTCTGTCGGGCGGTAGCACGAGAACACGCCGGACTGCAGGAACTCCCATGACGCGGGATCGATCGCGAACTGGCAGTCGCCGAACTCGTACCCTTCGGCGATGCGATCCTCGAGCAGCCACGGCAGATCGTCGACCCGCGCAATCGCCACCCGCCGTTCCAGCTTGTGACGCTCGGTGAGCCGCAGCGTGACGCGGGCGATCGCGCCGAACAGCCCGTATCCGCCAATGGCGAGCGAGAACAGCCGTGCGTTCTCCCGCCGGCTGCACGTCACGATTGCGCCCGTTGGATCGACGAGGTCGAACGACTCGATGTCGTCAGCGAATGGACGGAGCCGCAGCCCCCGCCCATGAATGTTCGCGGACACGGCGCCGCCGATCGTCAGGCTGTCCGCGCCGGTCTGCTTCTGAATGATTCCCCAGTGGCTCGCCTGCCCGGCATTCGCCCAGAGCAGATGGTTCACGAGGCGTGGCCAGTCGATGCCCGCTTCGACGGTGATGAGCCCGCGCTCGCGATCGAAATCGATCACGCGCGAGAGCGGCGTCATGTCGAGAAGAACGGCGCCCGTGCCGAACTGCTGCCCGCCCATGGCGTGGCGGCCGCCGGCAATGCTGATGCGGCCACCGTCGGCGGCGGCGCGCCGGACGGCGCACTGAAGCGCCTGGACCGAGTCGATGGCAACCACCTGCCGCACGGTCGTGCGATTCAACTGCGAGTGCACGTCGTGGACGACGACCGTTGAATCGGAGCGCCGCGAGTCCGGAGCCGCCGTCTCCGTGCGAAGCATCATGCAGCCACGATAGGCGTGTGCCCGCTGAGAAGTCCTGAAGGGGCCCTGAAGAAGGGTGAAATCAGCGGGCGTGCTGGGCGAGTGTGGCTAGAACTGCTTCGAAATCAGCGGTTTGCCGGAGCGGTGCAAAGAGCGGTTCGATCGGGATTGTCCACCCGGTATACGGCACCTCGGGACGCTCGACCAGCCGCTTCAGCAGCGAAATCGCCTCGTCGTTCTCTCCCTTGACCGCATGGAGGAACGCTTCGGCGAGGCACGCTTCGGCGGCGCGGCCGCCGCGCCGCAGGCCTTCGGTCGCCGATGCCGCACGGGCGAACGCGGCGTTCGCGCCTTGGCGATTCTTCGACAGCAGCAGCGCCGCGCCGAGGCCGACGAGCGAACGCGCGTGCTCGGGGAAGGGCTTCAGCGCGCGGTTGAAACTCTCGATCGCAGCGACGGCGTCCTTCGCATCGAGGGCGATGAAACCCAGGCCGTCGCAGGCGTTCATCTGGAACTCCGCCGCGTAAAGCTGGCCCGAGCCGTCTGAAATCTCCCGGTCGAACTCGGCGCGCGCCTCTGCATGATCCCGCTGCGCGAGACGCACGAGGCCGAGGAGCCAGTGAAGGCCTTTCGCGGGATAGCGCTGCCGCAGGTGCGACTGCCGATCCTGCACGATCGTGCCTTCGCGGAGGATTGACTCCGCGCGATCGAGCGCACCTCGGGCGATATGCACCATCGCGGCTCCGAAATGCGCAAATGGAAAATCGGGGTAAAGCTCGAGCGCGCGCCCCAGCGTCCGGAGACGGTCCTCTCCCCATTCGGCGTGCGCAAGCCGGAAGTGGTGTCCCCAATACCCGGGCTCCAGTGCGACGGCGCGCCGCGCGGAGGCCCGTGCTTCGTCGAAGCGCCCGGCACTGACGAGCAGGAAGGCCAGTGTCGCGTGTGCTTCGGCGAGTTCCCGTTCCAGCTCGATGGCGCGCCGGACGTGATCGATCGCCCGCGCGAGCAGCGCGGCGTCCGGCTGGTTGCGCGCCCGCGACATCTCGTACTGGAAGAAGCGCGCGTTGCCGAGGCCGACGTGCGCGAGCGCGTACCGCGGGTCGAGCGCCGCGGCCCGCTCGAAGTCCGCAATCGCGGCGGGCACGAGCGATGCGTCGAGCGACTCGAGGCGCACGCGTCCTTCCGTGAACGCCTTGTAGGCCTCGAGGCTGCTCGTCTCGTGGTGCGGGTGCCGCAGGCCGCCCCCGCTGCGCGCCCGCGACGTCCCGAGCGTCTCCGAGAACTGCGCGACGATCCGGTCCTGCAGCTCGAACACATGTTCGAGCGCCCCGTCAGCCTTCGCCTCCGCCAGCGCTTCACCGGTGCCTGCATCGACGACGCGCGCCGTGATGCGAAGCCGATCGCCCGCACGCTGAAAGCTTCCGACCACCGCACGATCGAGATGGAGCTCCTTGCGCAGCCCGGGCAGATCGGCCCCGATGCGCCGCACGGCTTCGACGACGCGCACGCGGTCGATCACGCGGAGCGCTCCAGCCGCGCGAAGATCGTTCGAGACGGTTTCCGCAATCCCCGACGATAGCCAGGCGAACTCGCGATCGGTGCTCACGTTCGCGAAATCGAGCACCGCGATCGCCGGCGCCTGTGAGTCGCTGACGACGTGGACCGCGAAAGCCGCCGCGGCCTCCGCCTGAATCGACGCGGATTCCACCTGCGCGATGAACCGGTACCCGCGCCGCGCCACGGTCTGGATGTAGGTAGGTTTGCCGGGATCGTCGCCCAGCGCCTGTCGCAGCTCGGAGACGGCCTGCGTCAGCGCGTTGTCGGTGACGGCGACGTCGGGCCAGAGTGCCGCGAAGAGCTCATCTTTTGAGACGAGCGTCGACTGCCGGGCAGCGAGGTACAGCAGGAGATCGATGATCTTCGGCGAGAGCGGGACGATGTCGCTGCCGCGCAGCAGCCGGTACGAGCCGGCATCAACTGTGAAGGGGCCAAAACGGTAGGATGCCACCACGTCTGCGCCTCAGCATAGCCTACATTGCCGCGTCGATCTTCTTGTCCTCCTCCGTCTCGAACGTGATGCTTTCGATCGTGTCCCCTTCGACGATCTGGTCGATGACGTCGAGCGGGCCCGCCGTCCCGAACACGGTGTACTCGAAATCCAGCCGAGGGTTGTCGACGAGATTGATGAAGAACTGGGCGTCCCCGGTATCGCGCCCTCGCGTGGACAAACCGACCGTGCCCCGCAGGTTCGAGAGGTTGCTGATCTCGTCCCGCAGGTAAAGGCTGTCGCCGGAGTACTCGTTCGCACCGGGGCTGCCTCCCTGGACGACGAAATTGGGGACGATCCGATGAAACGTCAGCCCGTTGTAATAGCCGGATGATGCGAGCCGCACGAACCGTGCGACCGTTAACGGTGCCACGTCGGGACGGAGGGCAATGGAGAACTTCTTTCCGCTTCGAAGCTTCACGCGCGCCGGCGGCGTCACCTCGGCAGCGGCAGGAAGTGCGGGCCGCGGCAGCAGCTGCGGATCTATTTCCTGCGGCTTCGCCGTCCACTGCTGAATCAACGCCGCCGCGAGCTGCGCCATCTGGATATCGTAATCGCGCAGCAGCGGCACGAGCGCTCCGGCCTGATCCGCGTTTCCCAGCTCGCGCAATCGCTCGAGCAGCGCCAGCCGCGTGTCGCGCGAGGTCTCCTTCTTCTCCGCCGTGACGCGCAGCAGCGCCTCGAGCAGTCCCGTCGCGAGCTGCGGGGTGGGCCTGGCGCCTTTCAGCTCGTTCGCCGCGGTCCGCAACAGCTGATAATCCCGTTCCTTGAGCGCCGACACGAAGAACGGCTCCGCGTCGTCCCCCTTGAGCCGGCGCAGCGGCGCAAGGGTCACCTCGCGCACATTGTCCTCGCGGTCGTACGCGAGCCGCTCGAGCGCCGGGACGTCATCGGTCCTCGCGGCCGCGCGCGCCGCGTACATCCGGACCTGCCACGTCTGGTGCTGGATATGGCCCGCCAGCAGCGGGATGAACACGCGACGCGGCCCGATGCTGGCGAGCGCTACCAGCGCGTGCGACTGGACATGCCACTCGTGCTCCGGCGGCGTGCGCGCCTCAATCGTCATTCGATCGACCGCGTTCACATCATCGCTGCACTGATCCGCGAGCACATCGGTCGCCGCAAGGACGACGGGCGTGCTCGGATCCTTCAGCGCGTCGAAGATGCGCTGGCATCCATTGACACGTGTTTCCTGGCGTCCCCATGCACGCACTGCCTCGATTCGAACGATTGTCGCCCTGTCGGCGAGCAACATCGTCAGGAGCTCGGTCCGTTCCGTCGGGACCACCGGAGCGCCGGCGCCGGCGAGCGCAAGGGCCGCGAGGCGCCGCAGCTGCACGAGGACGGAGTCCGACATCATGGTCGACGTCTTCGCCGCGACGCGCAGCGTTTCCGCGTCAAGACCGCGCGAGGACATCAGCGCAATCATCGCGGTCAGACGCGACTGCGGCGGGTATTCGTGGCGTCGATTGATGACGATGCCCCTCAGCTCGTCGATCGTGTCCTCCTCGGGCGCCGCGAGGCGTATCTGCCGCCGGATCAGCGCTTCGACGCCGCGCGTCATTGCCGGGAGGGCGGGACGCATCAGGACGTCGGAGTCCGCGGCGTGCATCATCGACAGTAGATATGCTTCGGCGGTTCGCACCTGCTCCGCACGAACGTACGGCAGCCGTCCGACGGCGATTGACACAGGTCCCACAGAACCCGGACGTTCTTCCGGGCGTGCCGGGATTTGCCCCGAACGGATCAACAGCTCCAGCGCGGTGTCGATCTGTTCACCCGCCGTATCGCCCGGCAGCGGGTCTCCGCGAAAGGCCTGGGCGACCGCAACCGACGCTTCGTTCGTGAGGACGGAGATCGGCAGGTATTGCAGGAGTTCGGGAATCAACTCGCGCCGTTCGAGGCGACCGAGCGCGCGAATCGAGAGGGCCGCCGTCGGATAGTCCTCCTTCGAACGCGCGAGCTGAAGAAGCATGCGCAGATCTTCCGCCTGCTTTGCGCGGAACGTATCGATCGCGGGCGTGTGGAGATCGTCAGGCAGCACCAGCCGCGAGTCTTCCGCTGCCAGGATGGCCTGCTGCGCCGCTGACGCGGGCATCTCTGCTGTGGATTGCGCCGGCCGTGTGGTTTGGGGACGCCGCGTGCGCTGGGCGTGCGCGGCACCGGCGGCGATGCAGCTGACGACGATCGCCGCTGCGATCGCCGCGCGTGTCATCGCTGCCTGCCGGGCCATTTTCCGGAATACTCCAGCATCTGCTCAGTGAAGTCGAGCGGGTAGGAAATCTTCACGTCGGTGATCCGCCCGCCGTCGTCCACGACAGCGTCGAGACGCGGCTGAACGAAGCCGGTGTACGACGGCATGTTGAGGTGCTCGACGCGGACGACGATCTCGTCGCGCAGCGCGGCGTCGAAATGGACGCCGTACTTCTCGAACAGCGCCTTCGCCGCGTCGTAGTCCCCCTCCGCCTTGATGCGCTGGACCTCGGCGAGCAGTCGGCCGACCGCCTCGTGGAACGCTGCCGCGTCGACCATGACGTAATACGTCTTCCCGTCGCGGTGCCGCTTTTCGATCGCTGTCGAATTCTCGAGCAGCCAGCAGACGATCATCTGCCGGTTGCGCATGTGGTCTTCCTCGATCTGCGTGCCTTCGCGCACACGGCGGAGCTGCACGAGCGCGTTGCGCGCGTAACCCTCGTACTCCGCCAGCACGATCTCCTGATGATCGCGCTCGTTGACAAGGCCGAGCTCCACCATTTTTGGATTCGGCAGGAAGTACAGCGCGACGAGATCGGCGCGCGACTCTTCAAGCGCCGAGTACTGCTCCTTCAGGTATGACTGCGGGCTCCCATTCAATCGCTCGCAAATCCTGCCGGAGCCGTGTCCGATCACCTCGTGCAGGTCCGTCGTCAACTCACCTGCGAGACTGCTCCACTTTTCCGCGCGTTCCGCTTCTTCGGTCGACCACGCGAACTCCTTGCGGAATTCGGCCGAGGTCGACTTGTCGTACGCCTCGTTCACATTGATCAGCGACACCGACTTGCTGCCGTACTTCTCCCGGATCTCCTGGTCGTTCGGCAGGTTGATGCCAACGGGCGTCACGGGAGCCGAATCGCCGGACTCGACGACGACGTCGATGGCGTTGGCCGTGATGCCGCGGACCCCCTCTTTGCGATACTGCGGCGCCCACGGCATGCGGTCCTCGAACCATTGCGCCTCCGCCGCAAGCCGGCGGATGGCCTCCGTCTTCTCGGGATTGACGTAGAAGACGAGCGCCTCCCATGCGCCCTTGTGTCCGCGCGCGTCCATGTACACCTCGACAAAGCCGTTGATCGTATCCACGGGGGACGCCTTGTCCTGCACCCACGCGATGTCGTACGCGACTCGATCTTCGTCTTCCCCGGTGCGATAGAACGTGATCAACGCGCGAAGCGCCGCCGCCATCATCTCGGTGGCGAACGGGACCGCCGCCTCGAGATGACGGACGATTTCCGTGATCTGCCTGTCATAGAGCCCGCCGAGTCGACAGACCTCTTCGACGATGCGGCCGTTGCGCTTCACCACGCGCGAGTTCAGCGGGTAGCGTTCGGTGAAGGGCTCCAGGTCGGCCATCGTAACGCCGACGTAGAGGTTGTTCGCGCTCGACGTCAGGATGTCGCGTCCGGCGCCCGGCGTCTTGTTAGTGACGATCGAGTCGACAGCCGGATCGAAGAAGAGCGGCTGCATCCGCGCCAACATCGCGTCGAGCGTTTCGCCCGGGCGCAGCGGAAAGCGGGCACCCGCTTCGGCGGCGGCGCGCGCGGCGGCAGCGAGGTCGGCAGGTGTGGATTTGAGGACGAACTTGCGAGCGGTGAGGTTATTGTGCGGACCGGTGTTCAGCCAGAACAGCTTTGTATAGCGCTGGATTTCGGAACGCGTGACCGCGTCGACGCTGTCCCCGTGCGTCAGGATCTCCTCGAGCACCTCCCGCATCTCGAGGTTGTGCGCATAGCGCTGGTCGTAATAGATGTCGCGTCCGGCAAGCGCGGCCTGGTAGAGGTGCCAGATCAACGTCTTCTGATCGAGCGGCAGCGAGTGGAATCCATCCGCATACAACTGCACGACCGCTGCGTCGTCCACGCGCTCGAGCAGGTATTTGCGCGCAACCGCGGCGGCGGGCTCCGCCTCCGCGGGCGCAGGTCTCGTGCTGTCGGTCACCGGGGTATTGCCGTCGTCGTCTGCTGCCATGCCAGCCCGTAATCTTAGCTTGTCCTGAGCGAGCGGGGAGTTGTGCGAGCCGAAGGGCTCACGACGGAAGGTCGACTTTCTCCAGATGCCTCGGCATGTATGTATCCCAGCCGAGCTTGGCGCGAATGGACTGGGAGAGGGCTTCCATCGCGGGCACCTCGCCGTGGACGACGAAGGTGCGCCGGGGAGCGCGGGTGAATCCTCCCAGCCATCGAAGAATCTCGTGCGAATCCGCATGGGCCGACATCGATTCGACGAGCTCGATTCGGGCGTGGACGGGAATCATTTCACCGTGAATCTTGACCGCGTTCGCGCCGTCGACGAGCAGCCGGCCGCGGGTACCCACGGCCTGATAGCCGGCGAAGAGCACCGTGTTGCGCGAATCGGGCAGCGCCGCCTTGAGATGATGCAGTACGCGGCCGCCCGTCGCCATCCCGCTCGCGGAGATGACGATCGCGGGCATTTTCGATTGCGTCAGCTGCTTGGATTCGGCGGCGGTTGAAATCGTGCGGAAGCGCTCCGTGCTGAACACGGCGAGCTGGCGTTCCCGCGAGGCGTGCCGCTGGCGCTCGTCGCGGCTTTCGTCGTGATCCGCCGGTCCATGCGGCGCTTTCTCGTCGGATGTCTCCGGCTGAAGATCGGGATCGAGCTCCTGCAGACGCTGGGTGTATCGTGCGAGCGCGTCGACCGCCATCGGGCTGTCGACATACACGGACAGGACAGGGATCCGCCGCTCGTCCTCGAGGCGCTTCAGCCAGTAGATCAATTCTTCAACGCGCCCGACTGCGAATGCGGGAATGATGATGCGGCCGCCGCGCTGCGCGGTCTCCGAAATCACCTCGGCCAGGCGCGCACCGGAGTCGTCCTGCTCGTGGATACGATCGCCATACGTCGATTCCACCAGCAGGTAGTCCGCGTCGGTGACGATCGACGGATCGGGAAGAACGGGACGGCCGTACCGCCCGAGATCGCCGCCGAACACGATCGTCTGCCCGCCGGTTCTGACGCGCGCGTACGCCGATCCGAGCAGGTGGCCTGCGTTGATGAACTCCGCCTCGATGTCGGCCGTTACGGGCATCGGGCGATCGTAGCCGACGGGCTGCAGCTGCGAGATCGCGCGAAACGCATCGGTCTCCGTGTAGAGCGGCAGCGCCGGCGCATGTTTCGAATACCCGTGCCGATTCGCGTGCTCGGCGTCCTCTTCCTGGATCCGCCCGGCATCGGGCAGCACGATTCGACAGAGATCCAGCGTGCCGGCGGTGCAGAAAATCCGGCCGCGGAAGCCCTGCGCGACGAGCCGCGGCAGATACCCGCAGTGATCGAGGTGGGCGTGGGTGAGCACGATGGCGTCGATGTCGGTGCCGAGAATCGGCAGCCCCTGCCAGTTGCGCTCACGCAGTTCCTTCAGTCCCTGGAAGAGGCCGCAGTCCACCAGGATTTTTGACGTGCCGGTTTCGAGCAGGTATTTGGAACCGGTAACGGTCTGTGCGGCGCCGAGAAATGTGAGTGACGTCATGCAAACAATCCCACCTGTCCTCCCGTATGCCAGAACAGCACGGTCGTTCCCTTCGCGAACTCGCCGGCCCGTGCGCGCGCGATGAGGCCCGCCATCGCTTTCGCTGTGTACGTCGGATCGAGAAACAGCGCCTCGGTGCGCGCGGCGAGCTCGGTCGCCTCACGCGACGCGTCGGTCGGCACGCCGTAGCCGTCGCCGACGAACCGATCGTCCACTTCGACATCGTAGGCGTGCAGGCGGCGATGCTCGACGTGCAGTAATTCCGCCAGCCCCGGAAACAGTCCGCGAATCTGCGCCGTGAGCGCGGACGACGACTCGTCGGCGCTGATGCCGATCACCTGCGTCCGCCAGCCGGCAAGCGCGCAGCCCGCAACAAGGCCGGCCTGCGTGCCGCCGGACGACGTGGCATGCACGATCACGTCGGGTGGATCGATCTGCTTCGCAAGCTCCGCGACCGCCGCGACGAATGCGGCGGCGCCGAGAGGCGTCGAAGCTCCCAGCGGGATCACGAACGGCGTGCCGCCTGCCCGCCGCACCTGCCCGGCTGCGCGCTCCATCGCGGGCGCCCGCTCCTCGCGCGACACGACGTAGATGATGTCGGCGCCCAGCAGGCGATCCAGCAGCGCGTTCGCCGTGGGGCGACTCGGCGCTGTCCCGTTCGCCACGAGGATGCAGCGCATGCCGAGCTTCGCGGCTGCGGCCGCCGTCACCCGCGCGTGGTTCGACTGCACGCCCCCCATCGTAATGAGCGTGTCAGCCCCCGCCTCGCGGGCCGCGGCGGCCACGAACCGCATCTTCCGCACTTTGTTCCCCCCGAACGCGAACGCGATCGCATCGTCGCGCTTCACGAGAAGGCGGGCGTCGAGTCCAAGTGCGCCGCGAAGGTTGTTGAGCTCCTCGACAGGTGTGGGATCCTGCGCGAACGGAATGGACGGAATCGAATCGAGCGCGGGGAACATCCCTCCAGTATAATTGGTGGCTTTGCCCCGCCATGGACACCCTGGTTGAGAACCTTCGCTCCGGACGGCCCGTGATCGCCGCGGAGCTGCGGCCGCCGCGGGCGGAGCTGCAGACGTCGGCGAGCATGGACGCGTGGATTGACACGTATCACGCGGTGCGCAGCCTCACCCGCCGCGGCACGTTCGTGTTCCTCACCGACAGCGCTGTCGGATCAAAAGAGGAAGACAACCTGCGGCACCTCGTCATCAATCTCGGGAGCGATGTGCCGCGCTCGTCGGTCGTGCCGTTCCTGACGTGCAAGCACACGCTCGAGTACTGCCTCGCCTACGCAGACCGCGCGCATCATCATGGCTTCGATGCGCTGGTGGTCCTCGGCGGCGATAAAAGCGTGGGACCGGAGCGCTGTGTCGAGCACGCGTGGCAGCTGCGCGAGGAAATCCGGACGCGCGTGCCCGACCTGTCGCTCGGGGGCTGGGCGAACCCGCATGCGGACGCGCGCGCGCAGGTGAGCCACCTGCTCGAAGATCATGCGCACGCCGAGTTCTACCTCACGCAAATCGTGTCACATCACAGCCGCGCGAAGGCGGAGCGCTTCCTGGAGGAAGCCTCGCGTCGCGGTCTCACGCTCCCGGGCCTCTTCGGTGTCTTCTACTACCGCTCCGCAAACCCGAAAACGCTGGCGGCGTTGAAAGGCTTTCTGCCTGTGCCGGCCGGCGAGCTGACGAACGAGTTCGCGGAGGGGGCAACCGCGGACGAAATCTGCGCGCGATCCATTCGTGCGCTCGCCGAGTCGGGCGTCCGCCACTTCTACATCAGCAATCTTCCTGTGAACCGCGCGGCGCTCACGCTGCAACGTATCCTCGATCAGGCGAACATCCCCGCGTAACGTTGCCGGGTCGAGATCAGCCGCCCGATCCCTTGAACTGGTCCTCTTCGTCGGCGAACAGCACGTTGAAGCTCGTCAGCGACCCGTAACACCCGCTGATGTAGCCCTGCAGCTTCACCTTCACGTCTTCCGGCATCTCCGCCGCGTTCACCTGTTGTTCGAGCGTGCGCAGGCGGTTCCTCACCATCACGATCTTGTGGAAGAACGTTTCGATGGGCCAGCTCCGCTCCTGCAGCGACGGATTGCCGGGCCGCAGCACGAGGCTGCCGCCCCTCCACTTCTCCGCGGGCGCGACGGCGGTGATTCCCGCCTCCTCACGGATGACGCGGCGCAGAATCATTTCGATGTCCATATCAGAGATCTCGTTGATGGGAGGCGCGGCGCGCTCGCGCTCGCTGACGATGGGGAAGACTTCCCGCTCACTCTTCGGGGCACGGCGTGCTGCCGGTTCTTTCTCGACATCCTGAGCGACGCGCGGTCCGCCGCGGTAGTTGTGCTCGCTCTGACAATAGCCGCAGACGACGCGGAGGGGAACTCCGGAGGGGTCGGCCGCGATCACCGTGTGCATGCGATCGGTCTTGCACGCACGGCAGAAATCCTCGAGCGAGTCCCCCGCGCGATACTGACGGGTCGCCACGCTCCGAATGTTACCGCCGAACGCCGATCGAGATCTCTTCGGACATCCTTCATCCCCAAGAGCCAACAGGAGAAAGTTTCTCCCGCTGAACTATGGCTTCCCCGCGAGCCGCGAAGCGCGACTGTATACTCACGACATGGGTCGCGATCTCGACGCGGTACCGTTCTCCGGCATCATCCGGATCCGCGACATGATGTATTCCGTCAAGGATCCATTCCGCCTCGACCAGGGGGACGTCAGCTTCGACGCGCCGGACACGGTCAAGGCCGCGATGCACCGCGCGATCGACGAGAACCACAGCCACTACGTCCAGACCACCGGGATCCCGCGACTCCTCGAACTGCTGGTGGCAAAGCTGCGCGCGACGAATCGAATCCCCGTCGGCGGTCCCGATGAAGTGATGGTGACGTCCGGCGGCATCCACGCGCTCTACATCGCCTGCCAGGCACTCCTCGAGCCGGGTGACGAGGTCATCGTGCCGGATCCCGAGTGGCCGCCGTCCATGGGGAACGTCACGGCCGCTCGCGCGATCGCGGTGCCATGCCGCCTGCACGAGGACGCCGGCTGGCGCTACGATCTTCGCGAGCTGGAGTCGACCATCACACCGAAGACGCGCGCCATCTATATCAACTCGCCGCAGAACCCGACCGGTGGCGTGCTGACGCGCGCCGACGTCGAAGCGATCGCCGCGATCTGCCGCGAGCGGAAGCTGTGGCTCCTCTCGGACGAGGCCTATGAGGACGTGGTGTTCGACGGCGCCGAGCACGTCAGCCCCGCCTCGCTGCCGGACATGTACGACCGCACGATTTCCTTCTTCACGTTCAGCAAGTCATACGCGATGACCGGGCTTCGTCTCGGCTATCTTGCCGCGCGCGACGCGAAGCTGCGCGAGCGGATGAAGAAGGCGCTGTTCTACACTGCCAGCAACATCTCGTCGGTGGTCCAGTACGGGGGCGTCGGCGCGCTGGAGGGACCGCAGGACAACATCAGCGCGTTCCGAAACGAGCTGCAGGCTCGCCGCGACCTGTTCTATGCGGGCATCCGCGAGCACGCCGCGACCGTCTTCAGCGGCGCGCCGCCGAAAGGGGCGTTCTACGCGTTTCTCAGGATCAATCCGTCATGCCGTCCCGACACGGCGGCGCGATCGATTTCCTGGGCGATGGCCGAGCACCTGATCTCGAAGGGACGGATTGGGTGTGTTCCCGGGGTGGACTTCGGTGCGAATGGCGAGGGCTATATCCGGTTCTGCTTCGCGCGCGATCGCCGCGAGCTCACCGGCGCGATCGAGTCGATGGAGAAGTTGTTCGCGGCAACGACAAAGTGAAGACCCTCCCTTTCCCTTTTCCCTTTTCACCCTCTCGATTCACCTTACATGGCGGCCGCCGTCGACGCGGATCGTATCGCCGGTCACGAAGTCTGATTCGAGCAGGAACGCCACCGCCTTCACGATTTCCTGCTCGCCGCCCCAGCGTCCCACCGGCGTGGAGGCTTCGACCGCCTTCAGCTCCTCGGCCGGCGTGCCGGGCGGCGCGAGGATCGGTCCGGGCGCGATGGCGTTGACGAGAATCTGGTCCGCCGCGAGCTCCAGCGCCAGCGCTTCCGTCAATCCGATGATCCCGTGCTTCGCGACGTAGTACGGGACGAACCCCTTGTAGCGCGGCCGCCCGCTTGCCGCGACCCAGTCGGTGAAGTTGACGATGCGGCCGCCGCCTGCCGCGCGAAGGTGGCGGATTGCCGCGCGAGAGCAGAGAAACGCGGCCTTGAGATCGATGTCCACCGTCGCGTCCCATATGGCTTCGGTGGTTTCATCGAGCGGCACGGACGTGTAGACGGATGCCATGTTGACGAGCACATCCAGCCGTCCGAGCGACGCCGCGGCTTCGTTCACGAGACGATCGCACTCGTGCCCCTGCGACACGTCGGCGCGAATCAGCACCGCCTGCCGTCCGGCGGCGTGCACGGCCGCCGCGGCCTCGTCCGCTTCCTGCTTCGATCGGTTGTAGGAGAGCGCGACGTTCATGCCGCGCTGGGCGAGATCGACGGCAATCGCGGCGCCAATCCGCTTTCCGCCGGTGATGAGCACCGCCTTATCGAGAAGCATCATCCGTCAGACCCGCGGGAGCGTCTGGCGATGTCCAAAAAAGCTGGACCACGGCGATTTCACGCGCATCCGCCGCTCCGCTGTCTTGATGTTGAAGACGATCGGGTCGAGCCGCGGACTGACTTCGTCCCACTCGAGCGGCATGGACACGGGCGCACGCGGCCGCCAGCGCACCGAGAACGGCGGCACGATCGTCTGACCGGGCGCGTTTCGCATCACGTCGAGATACACCGGCGCGCGGCGCCGTGCGCGGCGCGCTTCGATCGTGACGAGCCTTGGATGTTCGGTCGCCATCTCCACGGCGATCGCCGTCGCGTACGCGCGCACGAGGTCCTGCGCGGCGCCCCGGCGTAGCGGCACGAACACGTGCAGGCCCCGGCCACCCGATGTTTTGACGAACGCTTCGAGACCGTGATCCTCGAGCTTTGCGCGGAGGAGCAGCGCCGCACGGGCGGCGGATGAAAACGCGTCTGAGGGATCGAGATCGAAGGCGATCCAGTCCGGCTTGTCGAGCTGATCGACGCGCCCGTTCATCACGTGCATCGCGATGCAGCCGAAATTCACGAGCGTCAGCAGCGTTCGTCGCGTGCCGCCAACGATGTAGTCGCCGCTGCGTCCCGCCGACGGCGCGGGAATTCTCATCGTCGGCACGCCGCTCGGCAGGTTGGAAGGCGCCTGCTTCTGGAAGAAACAGGTCTTCCGGATCCCTTCCGGACAGCGTTCCATGGTGACCGCGCGCCCTTTCATCCACGGCAGAATCTGACCCGCAATGCGCGCGTAGAACTGCGCGAGATCCAGCTTGGTGAGGCCGTCGTCGGGCCAGAAGGTCTTCGCCGGGTTGGTGATCACGATGCCGCCGAGGCGCACGGTGGCAGCGGTCACACTTTCCCCGCGCGCAGGCGGGCGCGGCCGTAGGCTTCGGATTCCGCCGACCGCGCGCGCCGGCCGTCGATCGAGAACGCGCCGGGGCCCATGAGCATCAGCGAGATCAGCGCGCCGATCAGCGTCAGGTTGAACTCGTAGCCGTGTCCATGACCCGGCGTGAGCGCCCAGTTGATGAAGAAGCCGTTGGCGAGATGCACCTTCCACGTGGCGACGGCCATCTCGATCACCAGAGCAAGCGCTGTGAAGAACGTGAGCGCCCCGGCGATAAGCAGAAGTCCGCCGGCGAATTCGACGATGCCGACGGCGATCGCGAGCGGGTAAGCGGGCGTGAGCCCGAGCTGCGCGAAGAATGCAGCGGTCCCGGCCAGTCCTCCTCCGCCCGAGAGACCGAACAGCTTCTGCGCGCCATGCGCAACGAATACGGCACCCACCACGAGGCGCAGCACGGCGGGCTCATACGGCTGCATCCAGATCCCTCCGGCGGACGGCCAGTTTTCGCGCCCGCGATCGCGGTATTGTATCCCTGAACACCTTATTGAATCGGCGGGGACCCCTGCACCCCGCCTGGCTCACGTCGCTCGCTCGCGCTACGCCGCTCGCTCCGCTCCGTTCGCGGGAGCTGCCCAGAGGTCACTATGATTACAAGACGCTCGTTTCTGCGCGCAACCGGCACGACGGCGGCCATCGCGGCGTTCAACGACGATAGCCTCGCGCGCGTGCAGGCGGCAGGCCGACGCGTCGACGGCGCTGCCGCAACCGATGTCGCCGCTGACGAGAGCTACTGGCGTGAAATCCAGCAGGCGTTCACGCTCGACCGCACCATCATCAACTTGAACAACGGCGGCTGCTCGCCGAGCCCTCGCGTCGTGCACGAGGCGTTCAAGCGGTATCTCGACATCTCCAACCAGGCGCCCGTGTATTACATGTGGCAGATCCTCGAGCCGAACATCGAGACGGTGCGGCGCCGCCTGGCCGCGGGGTTCGGCTGCGATCCCGAGGAGCTCGCGATCACCCGCAACGCGAGCGAAGCGCTGCAGACGGCGCAGCTCGGGATCGACCTCAAACGGGGCGACGAGGTCGTCACGACGAACCAGGACTACGGCCGGATGCTGAACACGTGGGACCAGCGCGTGCGGCGCGACGGGATCCGCGTGAAGAAGATCTCGTTCCCGGTGCCCCCGCCGTCAATGGACGATCTCGCGCAGCGCCTGCTCGGCGCGCTCACGCCGGCGACGAAGGTCCTGCACTTCTGCCACATCACGAACCTCACGGGACAAATCTTTCCCGTGAAGCGGATCTGCGACGAAGCGCGCCGCCGCGGCGTGAAGACGATCGTCGACGGCGCGCATGCGTTCGCGCAGTTTCCGTACACGCTCAACGATCTCGGGTGCGACTATTACGGGACGAGCCTGCACAAGTGGCTGCTCGCGCCAATCGGCACCGGCTTCCTCTATGTCCGCCGCGAGAACATCGCCTCGTTGTGGCCGCTCCAGCCGGCCGCAGAGGGGCAGACTGACAACATCCGCAAGTTCGAGGAGATCGGGACGCATCCGGCCGCGAACCACAACGCCATCGCCGAGGCATTGAGCTTCCATGAAGGGATCGGCGTGGAGCGCAAGGCGGCGCGGCTGCGTTACGTGCGCGACAGGTGGGCGAAGCGGCTCGCCGCCAACCCGAAGTTCCGCATCCGCACCAACCTCGCGGACCCCGCGCAGTCGTGCGCGATTGCGAACGTGCAGGTGGTGGGCGTTCCGACTGCGAAAGTCGTCACGCGGCTGTGGGACCGGTGGCGGATCATCGCGACGCCGATTGCGCATGCGGAGTTCGAAGGCGTGCGAGTCACGCCGAACGTCTACACGACGCTCGAAGAGGTCGACACGTTCACGGCGGCGATGGAGGAGATAGCGGTCAAGGGGACGGACTAGGCGGGATCCGCGACGCGGGATCCGCGATCCGGGGTCACGGGATCCGGAATGCGGGTGTCAGATCGTGCGGTCGACCGGAAGCGGAACGCGAAGCACCCTGCGAAAGTGCTGACGTTAAGCCGCGGACGCGCCGCCGGACCATTCCGGCGAAACCTCCAGCGCCCCGCCTCCGGTCCACCGCACGATCTGACGTTCCCTCTCTAGGTCAGGACCTTGATGACGACGCGGCGGTTCTGCGAGCGTCCCACCCTGGTCTTGTTCGGCGCGATCGGCTTCTCTTCGCCGAAGCTGATCACGTTGATCTTGTGGAGCGGCACCTGGTGCTGCTCATACAGGTAGCGCTTCACCGCCTCCGCACGCTCCATCCCGAGCTTGTAGTTCAGGTTCTTCGGGCCGGCGTTGTCGGTGTGCCCTTCGATCTCGATGTAGGCGCCGTTCGGCTCGGCCTTCAGCTTCTCGACGAGCGCGTCGAGGTCGGCCTTCGCCTGGTCCGGCATCGCGGCCTTGCCGAACTTGAAGCCTCCCTTGTCCTCGCTGAGCGTCACTTCGTACACGAGACGCTTCGCGGCTTTTTCAATCGCATCGGCGCGGGTATTCACCGCGTCAGCGGCGGCGCGCGCTTCTTCGGCGCGTTGACCCGCCGCGTCCGCACGCTGCCCGGCGGCCGTCGCTTTCTGATCGACTTCGCCAATGCGTCCTTCATTGGTGCGCGTCCGCTCCTGATTCTCTTCCACCGACTTCGAGAGCGTTTCTACCTTCGAGTTCACTTCTCCGACCTGCGTTCTCACCATCTTCTTTGTCGCACAGGCGGTGGTGCCGCCGAGAGCGAGCGCGAGAACCGGTACTGCGACCACGAGCTTCTTCATCTTTGCCTCCGAACGTTGACGATCCCTATCCACGAGTTGAGCGATCAGCGGCCTTCCGACGTTCCGTTGTTCATCCCGTATTCCCCGCGGCGTAACCGGAGCGGGCGCGGACGGTGAGGCCGCGATCGCGGGCGCGAACTTCCACGGGCTTCCAGCCGGCGCCGGTCGAAGCCGCGAACGCGAGCAGATACTGGTGGCGCAGCTCGTCGACGATCTGCCGCGCGGCGACGCTCGCGTGCGCGGGCGCGCTCGCCGTGAACATCTCGCCGCCCGTCGAGTGCGCGAGGCTCGGGAGCGGGCCCGCGACGTCGTCATGCGCGGTGCCTCCCGCGCGTGGATCGTCGATCGATGCCATCACGGCGATCACGTAGACGGGGATGTCGATACTGCTCGCCATCGTCGTCACCTGCTCGGACGTGAGGCGGCTGCGCGTGTCGATGCCGTCGGTCAGGAGGACGATCGCGCTGCGCTGCGGCACGCGGCCCGCGCCTGTCCCCTGCGACGCGACCGCCTTCGCCGTTGCCGCGACGGCGTCGTAGATTGACGTCTGGCCGAAGGGGTGCTCGAGGCGCTCGAGCGACGACAGCAGCGACTGAATATCAGAGGTGAACGGCGTCACCCGATCGAGCCCGGTATCGAAGCTGAAGATCGCGGCTTCATCCCCAGGCTTGAGCGCACTCAGGATCACGCGTGCCGTCTGCAGCGCGTCGACCGCCTTGGTGCCGACACGCATGCTGCCGCTGATGTCGAAGAGGATCGCCAGTTTGACCGGGCCGTCGCTCTGCGCCTGGAAATCGAGAATCGGGCGCGGGTGCCCGCTTTCCGCGACGATGAAATCCTTCTGTTTCAGGTTCCCGACGAACCGTCCTTTCCGATCGCGGACGACGGCGCTGACCGAGACAACGTCAACCGCGGAACGGAAGGTAGCGGCTGGCCGACCCTGAGCGAGCGAAAGCTGCACGACGCCCGGCGCTGGGAGGAGGGACAGCGTCACGGCGACCTTGACAGCGAGCACACGCCCGTTCATATGCGCCGGCAGTCCAATATTCTTGCCACACTGCTAAGGCATTGATTCACATGGAGTTCTATGTTTCGATGCCGCGCACGAGCCCGCGATGTACAACGATGTGCACTGAAATCGAGTAAAAATTACTCAATCTTGCATTTTTGGTAGTGCGTTTCTACACGGGCCGTACACGAGAAGGTGGCTGGCACCAAAGGTGGCTGGCACCTTTTCCTGTTAACGTAAGATGCGTAGCGATGGGTTCTCGATCTGCTGCTGCGATTCCGGTTGCGCCGCGCGTGAGCGGTTTCTCCTACGCCATCCGCAATATTGTCGCGGAAGCGCGCAAGGTCGAGGCGGCCGGCCGCACGGTCCGTTACCTCAATATCGGGGACCCGATCGCGTTCGGCTTCAAGACGCCTCCTCACATGCTCGCCGCGGTCGAGCGGGCGATACGGGACGGTCACAACGGTTACGCGCCATCGGTGGGAATCCTGCCGGCGCGCGAGGCGGTCGCCGCGGAGTGCGTCCAGCGCGGGATGCCGATGCACCCGGACCGTGTGGTTATTACATCCGGCACGTCGGAAGGCATCGAGCTGGCGCTGACCGCCCTGGCCGGACCGGGCGACGACGTGCTGATCCCGGTGCCGACCTATCCGCTGTACACCGCGGTCCTGGCGAAGATTGGCGCCCGCGCGGTTTTCTATCGCACCGATCCCGCCCGCGGGTGGCAGCCGGATATCGAGCACGTGCGCAGCCTCATTTCACCGGCGACGCGCGCGCTCGTCGTGATCGACCCGAACAACCCGACTGGCGCGTCCTACTCACGTGACGGCCGGCGCGCGCTCGTCGATCTCGCGGATCGCCACAACTTTCCGCTGCTCGCTGACGAAGTCTACGCAGACCTTGCGTTCGAGGGACCCGTCGGCGCGCTTGCCGCGCTCAATCCTGACGCGCCCGTCATCACGTTCTCGTCGTTGTCGAAGGCGTATCTCGCGCCGGGATGGCGCATGGGATGGCTTGCCGTCGCGCAAACGGATCGACTCGACGACGTGCTCGCGGCGATCAAGAAGCTCGCTGACGGACGGCTGTGCAGCGCGGGCCCGATGGAGTACGCACTCGTCGCCGCGCTCACCGGCGATCGCTCGCACCAGCAGGCGTTCCGCGCCGCGCTGCGAGAGCGCGCCACCGTCACGCACGAGCGGCTGAACGCGATTGACGGGATCACATGCGTTGCGCCGACAGCCGCTTTTTACGCCATGCCGAAAGTGGCGCTCCCACCTGGGACGACCGACGAGGACTACGTACTCGCGTTGCTGCGCGCGACGGGCGTGCTCTGCGTGTACGGCTCCGGGTTCGGCACCGCACCGCAGGACGGATTCTTCCGCGTCGTCTTTCTCGCCTCCCCGGCTGAACTCTCCGGCATCTACGAATCGATCAGCGAGTTCACGCGCGATTACCTGGCGGGCCGGGGCCGCTAAGTGCCGACCGCCGCACACAATCCAAAGCCACTGATTCTCTGGACAATCTGGATGGCCGCCTTGACGGTCATCGTGGTGTGGTGCGCGTTCCTCGTGGCCGACGTACTGCTGCTCGTCTACATGAGCGGCCTGCTGGCGATCGGATTCAGCCCGATCGTGCGGCTGATCGAGCGACAGACGGTCCTCCCGATCGGCAGCAAGCGTTTCCCGCGCTGGCTTGCCATTCTGATCCTGTACGTCGTCATTCTCGGCACGCTGACGGGCATCGGATTCATGATCTTCCCGCCGCTCGTGCACCAGGCGCAGCAGCTGTGGACGTCGCTGCCCGACACCTTCGATCGCGCCCAGGATTTCCTGATCAAGAAAGGCGTGCTGCAAGAGCACCTCACGCTGCGTGAGGCGGTGAAGCGCGCGCCGGGCGGCGGCGGCGGCGAGGCGGTTGGAACGGTGTTCGGCGCCGTCGCGGGCGTGGTCGGCGGCATCTTCGGCCTGATCACGATCCTCATCCTGACGTTCTATGTGCTCGTCGAAGCGGACAGCCTGCGAAATACGATGCTGTGGCTGTTCCCCGCGCGCGATCGCGCGCGCGTCGCGGCGGCGAGCCGCGACATCACGGTGAAGGTGAGCGCGTGGCTGGCCGGACAACTTCTGCTCGGCGGGATTATCGGCGCCACGTCGGCGCTGGGCCTGTGGCTGCTCGGCGTCCCCTTCTTCTACGTCCTGGCGCTGATCTCCGGGATCGGAGAAATGATCCCGGTGATCGGGCCGATCCTTTCCGCGATTCCCGCCGTCGCCGTTGCCGCCACGGTTTCGCTGAACAAGGCGCTCCTCGTCATCATCTTCTTCATCGTCCAGCAGCAGTTCGAGAACCACGTGCTCGTGCCGAAGGTCATGCAGCGGCAAGTGGGGGTGAGCCCGGTGACGGTGATCGTTGCCCTGCTGATCGGCGGAAAGCTGCTGGGGATCCTGGGCGCGATCCTGGCGGTGCCGACTGCGGCGATCCTCCAGGTCCTGATGACGGAGCTCTTCCACGAGAAGGACGTCAGGCAGCGTCAGGGGCAGTAGAACAGAATCGCGACCCACGGAAGGATCGCGACGGCGACGTAGAACAGCGCGAGCAGCGCAACCGCCTTGTGGACGGCCGAGAGGTGCAGGGCGATCCCGAAGAAACCGGCCGCGAGCTTCGCGGTGGCCAGTCCGGCCGCGTCACCCATTGCCGACATCAGCCAGCCGATGAACGGGTTGCCTTCCATGCGCGGTCCGTAGGTGCTCACGCCGACGTAGGTCAGCACCCCGTCGAGCGCCTGCGCCAGCAGGAAGATGACGAGGGCGACATCGCCGAATCGATTCCATCGAGTACCACCCCGGGTGCCCACTTTCACCTCTCCCGTTCGCACAGTCGGCAGTTACCTCACCCATTCGCTTCGAAACCGCCGCGCCTGCGTGGGAGTAGTCAATGGCGGTGCCAATCCCCGGCGATATACTCCGGGGATGCGCACAGATCCGCTGGCATATCTGGGGGAGGAGCTCGAGTCTCTGAAGCAGCAGAACCTTTACCGCCGCTTCCGCATCCTCGAGGACGAACAGAAGGCGCACACGACCGTCGACCACCGCTCAGTCGTCAACCTGTCGTCGAACAACTACCTCGGCCTGACGACGCATCCTCGCTTGCGCGCGAAAGCGCTCGAGGCCGTGCAGCGCTACGGCGTGGGCACCGGCTCGGTTCGCACGATCGCCGGCACGATGGATCTCCACATGGAGCTCGAGCGGAAGCTCGCGGACTTCAAGAAGGTCGAAGCCGTGGTCGTGTTTCAGAGCGGGTTCACCGCGAACGCAGGCACCGTCTCGGCGATCCTGACGAAAGAGGACGTCGTCATCTCCGACGAACTGAATCACGCGAGCATCATCGACGGCTGCCGCCTCAGCCGCGCGACGATCAAGGTATTCCCGCACAAGGACGTTGACGCGGCGCGGCGGATTATCAAAGAGCTTCCGGCCACGCAGCGGCGTCTGCTCATCACGGACGGCGTGTTCAGCATGGACGGAGATCTCGGCGCGCTGCCCGACCTGTGTGCCCTCGCGGAAGAAACGGGCTGCATCATGATGGTCGATGATGCGCACGCGAGCGGCGTATTCGGAAAGAATGGCCGCGGGACGATCGATCATTTCGGCGTGCACGGCCGCGTCGACGTCCAGGTGGGGACGCTTTCGAAGGCGATCGGCGCCCTTGGCGGTTATGTCGCAGGCACTCGCAACCTGATCGAGTTCCTCTATCACCGCGCGCGTCCGTTCCTGTTCTCGACCTCGCACCCTCCCGCCGTCGCGGCGGCGTGCATCGCGGCCATAGACGTGCTGCTCGAAGAGCCGCAAATAATGGAACGGTTGTGGGAGAACACGCGTTTCTTTCAATCAGGGCTCGAGCGGATGGGATTCGATACGGGGATCAGCGAGAGCCCGATTACGCCCGTGATCGCCGGTGACAGCGCGAAGGCCAATGCGTTGTCGGATCGGCTGTTCCAGGAAGGCGTGTTCGCGCAGGCGATTGGCTACCCGACCGTCCCGCGCGAAAAGGCACGTGTCCGCACGATCGTCACCGCGACACACACGCAGGCGGACCTGCAGTACGCCCTCGACGCGTTCCAGAAAGTCGGGAAGGAAATCGGATTGATCTAACCGTGAAGAGCTCTCCTTCCGACCGCGCGCGCGAGCTGTTCGACACGTACACTCGCGATTTCTCCGCCGACGATCTCCAGCGGCTGTTCACGCACGACACGCGCGACGCGTACCGGTTCTTCACGCGTGGGACCGACGAAGATCAGCACGCCGGGCTGCCGCTCTGGAAGAGCGCGCCGCTCCGGTTCCGGCAGATTTTCATGGCGTTCACGCTGCGGCTGTCGCCCGCGCGGCGGGCGCTCTACCTCGGCGCGCTCATCATCGCGCTCACCGGCGTCATCCGGCTGTTCCGCGGGTTTGGATCCATCACGATTCCGTTCGGCGTGCCGTTCATCCAGATCGGCGTGCTGACGCCTCGATGGGCCGAAGGAACGCTGGCGCTCATCGTCAGCCTGATCCTGGTGAACCTCCTGATGCTGCTGGAGGTCGCCGACCGGCTGTCGCTCAAGGGGGAGCTCGAGGTCGCGCGCGAGATCCAGCTGGCGATGCTTCCGAGCGGCACGTTGCGCGTGGCGGACATCGAGATCTGCGGCGTCACGCGTCCGGCTAACACCGTCGGCGGCGACTTCTATGACGTGCTGCCGCTGCGCGACGGCCGCGTCATCATCGCGCTCGGAGACGTGGCGGGAAAAGGCAGTCCCGCCGCGCTCCTCATGGCGTTGTTACTGGCGGTGCTGCGCACGCTCGTCGACGAAGAGCTCGACGCTCCCGCCCTCGTCGAACGGCTGAACGTGCAGATCTGCCGTCACAGCCCGTCGTCGCGCTTCATCACGCTGTTCTATGCGGTGTACTCGCCGTCAACAGGGAGGATGACGTATGTCAACGCGGGGCAGAATCCGCCGCTGATTCGCCGTCGCGATGGCCGCTACGAGCGCCTGAACAGCACGGGCGTCGCGCTCGGTATGTTCAACAAGTCGGTGTTCGGATCGATCGACACGGTCCTGCAGCCAGGCGAAATGGTGATTCTCTACAGCGATGGCGTCACGGAGGCGGAAGATCCCGCGGGACAGCCGTTTGAGGAATCCGGCCTCGAGCTCGTCATCGAACGGTTCGAGGCGCAGGGTCCGGCGGAAATCGGCACGCAGGTGCTCAAAGCGGTCGAGGCGCACGCCAAGGAATCACGCTTCGTTGACGATTTGACGATCTTGCTGTTGAAACGTCACGCAGCGGCCTGATTACGGCAACGCGTAAACGCGCGCATCCCCGAGCGTCGCGAGCAGGGCCGGGTGTTGTGAGGCGCGCTGGCCGGTCGCGTCGAAGCGCTTCTTGAACTCCTCGTACTCCCCGCCATCGACGGTCACGCGCCACTGTGCAAGCAGCCGCGCCTGGCCCATGTAGCCGTACGAATCAGCGCCGCCGATCGCGAACGTCCCGAACGCGACGCCGGCGATGAACGCCCACGCACTCGCGCCCGCGGCGAGAAGCGCCGCGGTGCCCGCGATCGCCGTGACCGCCATCAGCCACGGACCCATCGGTTCTCTTTATCTTCTAAGATGGGATCGCCCATGGCCGCGCTTACCGTCCGCGCCAGCGCCAGCGCGTGTCTCGCGTTCGCGCTGCTGTGCCTGCTGTTCGTGCGCGCGGACGCTCAATCGCAGCCCGACGGCGTCGCAACGCTTCTCCGGCGCATCGAACAGGCCGCCCTCGCCGGCGATCCCGACGCCGTGCTCGCCCTCGGCGAGCCGGGGATCAGTCGCGCCAGCTTCGAGGATTTCGCGAATACCCTCACGTCACCGCGGCCGAATCGCGTCGTCGCCGCCGAACGCGATCGCGTCCCGACCACCGCGGGAACGCTGCGGCTCGTCGTCGAAATCTTCATCGAGCGCGGCATCGAGGGACGACTCGGCACGTGGCAGGTCGAACTGCGTCCTGCCATCGGGACGTCGCCGCTCGCGTGGCGCATCGTGGCGGTGGGCCGGCTGTCGGTCGTAACCGGTCTCTATCGGCTGTCGCTCACCCCCGGCACAGAGTACGACATTCACGACCTCACCGTCCGCGGGACGGATCTCCAGCTGCATGTTCCGTCGGGTCGCGCGTTCGTGGCGGAAACGCCCGACGGGCCGACAGCCATGGTCATTCTCGGCGCCGGGCTCATGCGGTTCAGCCCGACCGATCCGGCCGAGCGCACGCAGATCCGCATTTTCGCGCACCACGACGAGCTCGCGCTCGACTTCGATCTCGCATTTCTGCGTTTTTCCACGTACGACTTCGCGGCGCTCATCAGCCAGGCGTCGCTGCGCCCCCGTGGCGCTGTCGCATCGGACTTCAGGGCGGCGTCGAACGCCTTCAGCGATCTCGTCGCTCGATCGCTGCAGGTGGACCTCGGGGACACGAGCCGCGATCGCTGGTCGCTGGTGCCTCCGAGCGGCGATCTGATTGCCGAAGTGCGCACGAAGAAATACGGCACCCTCACGTACACGCGTTCGGGCAGCGAGGCCGAGGACATTTCCCTCTTCGATCGAAAGCGCCGGCGAAACATCTCCGTCTACACGTCAACGGACAAGCTCCGGGAGCGCGGCCGCTTCTACTCGGAGGACGAACGGCTCGATTACGACGTGCTCGATTATGACATCGACGCGCAGTTCAACCCGGAGCGCGGGCTGGTCGACGGAAACGCGCGGCTGCGATTGAGGGTGCTCACCGACGGTACGAGCTCGCTGACGTTCAAGCTCGCGGAGAACGCCAACGTCCGGAGCGTCTATTCACAGGAGTACGGGCGTCTGCTGCACCTGCGCGTCGTCGGACAGAACAGCGTGATCGTCAACCTGCCGGCATTCGCGCCGCGCGGCGCCGAGCTCGAGCTCACCATCGCGTACAGCGGCCTGGTGCCGCCGCAGGCCTTCGACCGCGAGGCGCTGCAGATCGGCGACTCGCGGCAACAACGCGAGACGATCGAGATTCCTCTCGAGCAGCGGTTCCTCTACAGCAATCGCAGCTACTGGTATCCGCAATCGACGGTGACCGACTACGCCACTGCGCGGCTTCGCATCACGGTCCCCGACGACTACGACGTGATCGCGACGGGTGAACCTGCCGCGGGTCCGCCGGCACCCACCACCGGCGACGCGCCGCAACGCCGGCGGAAGACGTTCGCGTTCACCGCGTCGGACCCCGCGCGCTATCTCGCCATTATCATCAGCCGTTTCAACACGAGCTCTGCGACGCGCGTGAAGGCGGGAGGCCGCGACGTGGCGATCTACCTGCGCGGCACGCCGCGCGCCGCGGTGCGACACGACATGGGCGAGCGCGCCGCCGCGGTGTTCGCCTATTACGCCTCACTCGTCGGGGACGCGCCGTATCCCAGCTTCACGCTCGCGCTTCTCGAAAGCGAGCTGCCCGGGGGCCACAGCCCGCCGTACTTCGCCGTGCTCAACCAGGTCGTCCCCGGGTCCGCGTTCGTGTGGCGCAACGATCCCGTCAGCTTCGAGAATTACCCGACGTTCTATCTGGCGCACGAAGTGGCGCACCAGTGGTGGGGGCATGCCGTCGGCGGGAAGAACTACCACGAGCAGTGGCTCAGCGAAGGCCTCGCGCAGTACTTTGCTGCGCTGTACGCGGAAAAGGAGCCGGAAGGCAACATCCTGCCGAACCTGCTGCGGCAGATGCGTCACACGGCGATCGTGGCGTCGCGCCAGGGGCCGATCTACCTCGGGTACCGCCTCGGTCACATCCAGCGTGACGATCGCATCTTCAGGGCCATCCTCTACAACAAGGGAGCGATGGTGCTGCACATGCTGCGGCGTCTTGTGGGAGACGAGGCGTTTTTCGGAGGCGTGCGCGAGTTCTACGCGGAGTGGAAGTTCAAAAAGGCCGGGACGGACGATTTCCGCGCGGCGATGGAAAAAGCGAGCGGGCGCAACCTCGAGCGCTTCTTCGACACGTGGGTCTTCGGGACCGACATCCCGCGGGTGAAGTTCGGGTATCACGTTGACGGATCGCAGGCCATCGTCCATTTCGACCAGCGCGGCGAGGCGGTCGACGTTCCCGTCAGCGTCACGATCGGCTACGTCGACGGGAGGTCGGAAAATATTCTGTTCATCCTCGCCGAGAAGCACACCGAGCGGACGGTCGCGCTGAAAGGGACCGTCCGGTCGATGGTGGCCAACGCCGATAACGCCGCGCTTGTCGAGATCGACAAGTAGCCGCTGCCTTCGACTCGCTCCGCAAAAAATGTATGATCGGAAGGTTATGGAAACCGTCACGCTGACGATTGATGGACGGCCGGTCACGGCTGAAAAGGGAAAGACCGTTCTCCAGGCAGCGATCGAGAGCGGCATCAAAATCCCGTATTACTGCTACCACCCGGGTCTCGGGATCGACGGCTCCTGCCGCGTCTGCATCGTGAAGATCGAGAAGATGCCGAAGCTGCAGACGTCCTGTTCCACGTCGGTCGCCGAGGGAATGGTCGTCTCGACGCAGACACCCGACGTCGTCGAGGCGCGCGCCAGCGTGTTCGAGTTCCTCCTCATCAACCACCCGCTCGACTGCCCGGTGTGCGACAAGGGAGGCGAGTGTCCGCTCCAGGATTTCTCGTACAGCTTCGGACCGAACGAGAGCCGCATGGAGTTTCCGCGGCGCGTGTTCGACGGTGAAGGGGTCCGCGCGGACGTCGACTTCGGGCCGACGCTGATGCTCAACCGGAACCGCTGCATCCTGTGCACGCGCTGCGTCCGCTTCATGCGCGACATCGACAGCGACGCGCAGATCAGCATCGTGGACCGGGGATACGGCAGCGAGATCGCGACGTTCCAGGAAGAGGGTGTTCACTCGCTGCTGTCGGGCAACCTGATGGACGTCTGCCCGGTCGGCGCGATCACCACGAGGGACTACCGCTTCAAGTCGCGCCCGTGGGACAACCCTGACGCGATCGACACGATCTGCACGCTCTGCGAGAAGGGCTGCAACACGACAGCTTGGATCAAGGCGAAGCCGGAGTGGGCGAAAGGCCCGCAGCTCATTCGCACGACGCCACGTTTCAATCCCGACGTGAACAGCTACTGGATGTGCGACATCGGCCGGTTCGACTACCGGTGGATAGAAGGAGACGAACGGCTGCAGAAGCCGCTGCTCCGCACCGAGACCGGATCGCTCGAGCCAACCGACTGGACGAACGCGTTGACGAAGCTCGCGGATCGCTTGACGGCGAACGGCGGCCCGTCGGAGCTGCGATTCCTGGTTTCCGCGCATGCGTCACTGGAGGAGCTGTTCCTCGTCGGGCGACTCGGCGGCTCGTTCGGAGTGCCGGAGCAGGGTGTGGCGATTAGCTGGCGCTATCGCGAGAAGCCCCAGCCGCCGAACGCGAAATTCAAGATTCCCGCGGTCGATGCGCCAAACGTCAACGGGGCGCGCGACCTCGGGTTCCCCGTGCGCATGTCGACGAAAGGGGAACCGGACATTGCCGCGTTCCGGACAGAAGTCGAACAGGGGCGCATCAAAGCGCTGTACGTGTTCGATCCCACGGCCGAAGGTTATATCGGCGATGTATCGTGGGCGATCGAGGCGCGGCGCTCGGGCAAGCTGCCGCTTCTGATCGTGCAGGGCGTGTTGATGTCGTCGCTCGCACAGGCGGCCGACGTCGTGCTGCCCGGCGCCTCGTGGATGGAGAAGGACGGCGCGTTCGTGAACGGCCAGGGGCGGCTGCAGGCCGCCTCGCGCGTCCTCGCGCCTCCGGGGGACGCGCAGGAAGACTGGCAGATCTTGGTCAACGTCGCGCTGGCGCTCGGCGTGCCGCTGACCTACACGAGCAGCGCGGCCGTCCGCGGCGATCTCGCGGGCGCGCTGACCGGCAACGAGCGGTATGCGGGCCTGGCGGACCTCGCGTTCGCGCGGCCGATGCCCGCACGGCACTGGCTGCAGGCGTCGAACCCCTCGGAACGCTGGAAATGGGATTTCATGTTCCAGGATCTGCCGCCGGTGAAGTTCGCCGGGACTCCGGTGGCCACGTCGTGGTTCAACGGCCTGCCGGTAACGACGAAGACGGAATAGCGTGTCGAACAACGTCACGCTGATCGCGGCGTTCGCTGCAGGGTTCCTCTCGTTCATCTCCCCCTGCGTGCTGCCGCTGATCCCGGGTTACGTGTCGTTCGTCTCCGGCGTGTCGCTCGAGGACATGCGCGGCGACGCCGCGGTCTCCTCCGCGCGGCGGCACGTGCTGATCACGTCCCTCCTCTTTGTGCTTGGCTTTTCGCTCGTCTTCATCGCGCTCGGCGCGACGGCGAGTGTGGTCGGCCGGTTCCTGTTCGAGAAGCAGCCGCTCCTCGCGAAGATCGCGGGCGTGCTCCTCGTGATCTTCGGCCTCCACACGATGGGCGTGTTCAGGATCCCGTTTCTCGAGACCGAGAAGCGGATGCAGTCGGACCGCAAGCCGGCCGGAGCGCTCGGCGCAATACTGGTCGGCATCGCGTTCGCGTTCGGCTGGTCTCCCTGCATCGGCCCGATCCTCGGCGGGATCCTCGCGCTCGCGGCGTCGAAGGACACGGTGTGGGAAGGGGTGGAACTGCTCGCCGTCTACTCGGTGGGGCTCGGAATTCCGTTCCTGCTCACGTCAATGGCGATCAACCAGTTCTTCGCCTTCTCGAAGCGGATCCGGAAGCATTACCACGCGATTGAGCTGGTATCGGGCGGCCTGCTCGTCGCGATCGGCGTGCTGATCTTCACGAACCAGTTCACGATCATCGTCCGTTACCTGCAGCCGTATCTTCCAAGCTACTGAAATCCCTAATCCCTGATCTTCAATCCCTCATCGCGAATCATCGAATCGAGGAATCAAGAGATCGGCCGATCACCGGATCAGCGATCCGGAGCGTTGATGCGATTCCGGATTCGGGGATTTCTCGATTCGGGGATTCCGGATTCCGCGATTCCGGATTCGGGGATTCCGGATTCCGCGATTCCGGATTCGGGGATTCCGGATTCAGGGATTCCGGATTCGGGGATTCCGGATTCAGGGGTTCCCGATTCAGGGATTCCGGATTCAGGGATTTCTCGATTCGCGATCAGGGATTCCCGATTAGGGATTAGGGATTGATCTCTACTCGCGCACGTTGATGAGATCGACGACATCTGTGTGACCGCGGGCGACGGCGCGCGAGAGTGGGGTGCGGTCTTCGGTGTCGACGGCGTGCGCGTCCGCGCCGCGTGCGAGCAGCGCCTTGGCCACGGGCACGAACCCCTCTTCGGCCGCGATATGAAACGGCGTGTGGCCGCCGGAATCGGCGATCGTTACGTCCGCGCCGGCGCCAATCAGCAGCAGCGCCACCTCTTCGTGCTTGCCGGCGAGGGCCGCGTGCAGGGCGGTGTTCCTGAGCGCATTGTTCGAGATCGCGTTCAGGTCCGCGCCGGCGGCGATCAGGCGCTCCAAGGCACTCCGTTGGCCAAAGAACGCGGCGAGATGCAGCGGCGTCCAGCCGTCGTAGGCGTGTGCGCGAACGAGCGACGGATCGCCTGCGATCAACTGTTCGAGCACGTCGGCACGGCCGAGCGCCGCCGCGGCAAACACGTCAAGCGCTGCTCCGGCGTCGACCAGCGCTTCCACGAAATTCAGATGCCCGCGGTAAAGGGCAGCCATCAGCGGCGTCTCACCCGATGCCATCCGCACGTTCACAATCGCGGGATCCTCGGCAAGCAATCGTTTCAACGTGTCGCGGTTCCCCTCTTTCGCCGCCTGGATTACGTCGTCGGTCCGCATGTCTTTACCTTGAGCGCTCCTGGAAGTATCCGCACCTCCACAGGCCCTTCAATGATCCCGGGTTCGCCGTCGACGTGATATTCCATCGGCGCCGGCGAGGTCACGATCGCGTGACGCACCTGCCGCACGGTCACGCTCGGCGCGAGGTGTGCGGTCCCAAGCGCCATGTGACGCGCGTGCCAGAACCGGGCCAGCAGCGGCCGTTCCTCGACGATCGTCGCGTCGAGGAGACCGTCGTCGAGCTGGGCCTGCGGCGCGATGCGCGCGCCGTTGCCGTACTCGCGGCCGTTTGCGAAGGCGATGAGCAGGGCGCGCAGCGTGCGGCGGTCTCCATCGAGCTCCACCGTGTATTCAGCTCCGCCGTAGCGGCACCCCTCGCGCACGCCGATCACGAGATACGGCCAGCCGCCGCGCCGGCCGGCGCCTCGTTCGTTGAACAGCCGCGCAATCCGCGCGTCGAAGCCTATGCCCGCGATGTTGAAGAAGGCGCGGCCGGCGATGGTTCCCGCGTCGATCGTGCGGACGGCGCCATCGAACGCCGCGGCGAGCGCGGCGACGGGCTCGTGCGGCGTGCCGAGCGCGGCGGCAAGGCCGTTGCCCGAGCCTGCCGGAACGAGACCAAGCGCGGTTGTCGATCCAATCAGGCCCGCGCCCGCTTCGTTCAGGGTGCCGTCCCCCCCCCAGACGATCACGAGCGCAGCGCCTGCCTGTGCGCTCGCCGCCGCGAGCTCGCGTGCGTGTCCTGCGCGCTCGGTGAAATGCACCTGCGCTGTCAGTCCTCGGCGGTGCGCTTCGGATTCCACGAGCGCGGCGCGCTTTGACGCGGCCGCGGGATCCGCACCCGCACCCGAGATCGGATTGATGATGGCGACGATCGACAACCTTGCTATAGTAACGTCCAACATCGCCGGTCTGGAGGATGCATGAGGAATCTGGCGGTGCGCCTGGCGCTCGCGGGGTTGTTCGTCGTAGCTTGCGGCGTGGCGGCGTACCTTCTGTGGAACAACGAACTCCGCGCGCGTAACGAATCAGCGACCTTCAGAACATTTGAATCGGCGGCGCGCAGCGCCGAACGCGACGTGCTCGAACTTCGGGCGGCACAGCAGGCCTACGTGGCCGCTGGACAGGGCGAACCGTTCTGGATCCAGAAAGCCGGCACGCTGACCGGCGCCCTGCGTGACGCCATCGCGACGCTCCGCGGCGCGGCCATCTCTCCCGAGGCACAATCCGCGGTCGACAATGCCGCGAGCGCGCTGCAGGATTTCGAGCAGATGGACCGCCGCGCGCGCGACTACACGCGCAGCGGCCAGAAGCTGCTCGCGTCGGATTTGATCTTTGCCGACGGACTGGAGATTACCGGCGCAATCGCGGGATCGATCGAGCAGGCGAGGGTGATTGAGACACAGGCGCGCGAGGCCAGGACGGCTTCGACCCGCCGGCTCGAACTTGCGGCCCTTTCCGCCACCGGCGGGGCCGGAATCTTCGCGCTGCTGCTCCTGACCCCGAACGCGCGCCGCACCGAAGTGGTCGCACCTGCGGGCGCCCAGGCGCAGCCTGCGTCTGCCGCGCCGGCAGCCGCGTCCACCGATTTTGGCGCCGCACTCGATCGCGCGTTCTCGTCAGAGCCCGCCGCCGCGACTGCGCCGGCTCCCTCGGTCGACTTCAGCACAATCGCGACGCTTTGCGGCGATCTCGCGCGCGTGATCGATACGCGGGCGCTGCCCGCCATTCTGGAACGCGCCGCCGCGGTGCTCGACGCGCCAGGCATCGTGCTGTGGATCGCCGATCCCGACGGCCGTGAGCTGAGTCCCATCGTCACGCACGGATATTCGCAGTCGGTGGTTGCGCGGCTCGGCACCATTGTGAGCGACGCCGAAAACGCGACGGCGTCCGCGTTCCGCACGGCGCTCCTGCAGACGGTGCGCGCCGACGCGGTGTCGAACGGCGCGATTGCCGCGCCGCTCGTGACGCCCGCCGGTTGTGTAGGAGTGATGGCCGCCGAAGTGCGGCACGAAGGCGAGAAGGATTCCGCGAAGCTGGCGGCCGCCGCGATCATTGCGGCGCAGCTCGCAACGCTCGTGGGGCCGCCGTCAACACGCGCACAGGCGAAGACCGAAGCGGTTTAGCGCCCGTCAGACGATCGTCCGGCTCGTGCGCGTCGCCCGCGTCGACTCGTACTTCCCTTTCAGCGTCTGCGGCTTCTTGTCGCGGACGATGCCGATCGTGAATGCGTCGCCGTCATCCAGCCGCTGAATGCGGCGGCGAAGGTCGGACGGATTCGTCACGGATCCACCGTTGAACGACGTGATCACGTCGCCCGCCTTCAACCCTGATTTCGCAGCCACCGAGCTCTCGGTCACCGCGGTCACGAGCACACCCTCCTTGACGCCGAAATAATCCGCGAGCTGACTCGAGAGGTCGCTGACGGTGATCCCCAGGCCGCTCGACGATCTCCAGATGAAGTTCTGCATGTCAGGGAACGACGGTGGCGCCGGTGCTGCCGGCGGTGCCGGACGCGCCGGCGGTGCGGGAGGCGTGGGGAACGCGAAATCAAAAATCCCGCCCGATATCACCGAATACTTTCCCGCGGGCGAGATCGCGCCACACGGTGAACCTGTCGGCTTCCCGCGGTTCCACGGTGACGTTGACCCGCTGTCCGTCGCGCATCACGACCGCCTGCGCCTTGCGTCCCGCGGGCGTTTCCTGCACCAGCCGCGTGAACTGGCGCACGCTCCGCACGCGCTCGCCGTCGAACTCGGTGACGACGTCGCCTTTCTTGATGCCGGCCTTCTCCGCCGGGCTGTCCGCCGCGACTTCTTCGACGACAACTCCCGCCTGCGCCGACTTGTCGTCGTCGCGCACATCGCGGATCGACACGCCGATCTGACTCCCGCGGCCGCCGAGGACTTCAAGCGCCCTCGGGGCGACGCGGGTCGAAGGCTGGGCGTGGGCCACGGGCGCCACTGCCGCGCCAAGGCCCGCGGCGGCTGCCAAGGCCGCTGCGGCCGCAGCCGTTTTCCATGCGTTCATATCGGAAACCTCCAAAAGCTGTTGATTACCCTGTAGAAGCGAGCTGTTCCGGTCGAAAAGTGAGACGTGCCCCTGTCCAAAAAGGTTGTCCCTGTACAATCGGCCCTCATGAGCCTGATTACCGCGATTTGCCTGAGCATTGCGCTCGCTGCTTCGGCCCAGACGCAGGCGCCTGACCGTCGCGCGGAAGCCGAACGGCTGGCCAACTCCGGCGCGTATGCCGCCGCATTGCGGGCGTTCCAGGCGATCGCTGCCGCAAACCCTGACGACGTCGAGGCGCGACTCTGGATCGCGCGCATGCACGGGAAACTCGGGCATCCGGAACATGCGGCGGACGTCTACCGGTCGCTTCTTTCCACCCAGCCACAGAACCTCGATGCGCTCATT
>Ga0137373_10000332_pt1 | contig 44481 bp, 42 predicted proteins | sample SagtaG_5_FD_104912 | JGI IMG/M metagenome (GOLD analysis project Ga0137373, IMG submission 104912) | Vadose zone soil microbial communities from Sagehorn Ranch, Mendocino, California, USA - Sage1_R_80_16 metaG | ecosystem: Environmental > Terrestrial > Soil > Vadose zone | place: USA... | reverse complement strand
GTCATGTGGAAACGCCAAGTGCCCTACAGCGAAACGCATCACCTGGCCACCATGGCACGCCAACACCTACACCAGACGGCGGCCTAAACTTTTCACTTGACACCCCATAGGAAGTCTCTCCCCTCTTGGGGGGAGAGGGATCCATAGGAGTAAGCCAGTTACCCTCTCCCCCTGAGGGGAGAGGGATTCATAGGAGAAAGCTGGTTGCCCTCTCCCCTTGAGGGGAGAGCGTCAGGGTGAGGGGTGCTGACATCACACGTCCCAGCCGCCGTCGACCGTCACTGACTGGCCGGTCATGTTGCGTGAGTCGTCCGAGACGAGGAACAGCACCGCGTTGGCGATGTCCTGCGAGGTGGTGACGCGCCGGAGCGCCATCTCGCCGACGTACTCCTGGTAGACCTGCTCCGGCGTCCAGCCGCGCTTCCTCGCCTTCTCACGGCAGAGCTTGTCCATCCGCTCGCCCGCCACGATGCCCGGATGCAGCGCATTGACATTGATGTTGTGCGGCCCGACCTCGAGCGCGACCGTGCGCGTGAAGCCGCGGAGCGCCCACTTGGAGGACGAGTAGGCCGCCCGGTACTTGTAGCCGCGCAACCCCGAGGTGCCGCTGATATTGACGACCTTGCCGTACTTCTGCGCGATCATCACCGGCAGGACGTGCTTGGTCGGCAGGAAGGTGCCGGTGACGTTGGCCTCGAGGACGAAGCGGAAGTCTTCCTCCCTGATGTCCTGCACCGGCATCTCGATGGGCCCGGTCACGCCCGCGGCGTTGACCAGGATGTCGATGCGCCCGAAGGCCTCCGTCGTCTTCGCCACCATGCGCTCCACCGCCGCCTCGTCCGTCACGTCTGCCGGCACCACGAGCGCGCGGCGGCCCAGCGCCTCGACCTCGCCCCTGAGCTTCTCGAGCGGTGCGAGATCGCGCGCCGCCAGCGCCAGATGCGCCCCCTCCCGCGCCAGCGTGAGACAGATGTCCCAGCCCATGCCCTTGGCGGCGCCGGTGACGAGCGCGACTCGATGCTCGAGCTTCACGCGACGTATCCCTCCCGGCGGTCGGCCTCGCGCGAGTCCGCCGGGCGCTCGGCCGGCTCGCCGTATCCGCCGCCGCCGCAGGTCTCGATGAGGACCAGGTCGCCCTGGGCGAGCTTCATGGTCTCCTTGCCCTTGACATCGCGCGCGCCCGGCGTGCCCGGGTTGAGCGTGATCCTGAAGGGGGCCGCCTCGCGGCCGCCGAACAGTCCGTACGGCGGCACGATGCGGCGCTCGATCATGGTGGTCAGCGTCACCTCCGAGCCCAGCACGCGATACGCCCGGCGGAAGCCGAGCCCTCCGCGGTGCCGGCCGTCCCCGCCCGAGTCGGGCCGGAGCGCCAGCTCCTCGACCATGAGGGGATACTCGCTCTCCACGACCTCGACGGGCGTGTTCATCACGTTCGACATGTGGACCCGGATGGCCGAGGCGCCGTCCTTCGCGCCCGTCGCCCCCTCGCCGCCGCCGTGCACCTCGTAGTACACCGCCCATCGCCCGTCCGGCATGCGCGCGCCCAGGATCACGAGCCCCGCCGTCGTCGGGCCGCCGGCCTGGACGCGATCGGGCAGGACAGGGGCCAGCGCCTTGAAGATGGCGTCCACCACGCGCTGCGAGGTCTCGTGGTTGCCGCCGACGACAGGACGGTCGGGATCGGCCGAGAGCACGGTGCCCGGGGGCACGATGACGCGGAGCGGCCGGTAGCAGCCCTCGTTGGGCGGGGCCTCGGGCGCGACCAGAGCCTTCATCGCGTAGTACACCCCCGAGCAGGCGATGTAGTACGTGGTGTTCACGGGCCCGAGCGACTGCGGGTCGGTGCCGGTGAAGTCGAAGGTCGCCTCGTCCCCCTTCTTCTCGACGCGTACCTTGATGCGGATGCGCCGGTCCTCGATGCCGTCGTCGTCGAGGAAGTCCTCCCCTTCCCAGGCGCCGTCGGGCAGCGCCCGGAGAGCGCCGCGCATCTGCTGCTCCGACTCCTCGTGGAGGCGCTCGAAGCACGCCGTGACAGTGGCGGCGCCGTAGTGGGCGAAGATCTCGTGCAGGCGGCGCGCGGCGACGTCGTTGGCGGCGAACTGGGCGAAGATGTCCCCTTCCCGCTCGTCGCGGCCGCGTAGGTTCGACAGCACGAAGTCGAGGGCCGGCCGCTCGGGCCCATCCCTGGAGAAGAGGCGGATCGGCGCGATCCTGAGCCCCTCCTGGTAGCATTCCGTCGCCCACGGCACGTAGCTGCCGGGCACCGCGCCGCCGATATCCGCCCAGTGCGCGAGGTTGATGGCGAAGGCGACCAGGCGGCCCTCGAAGAAGACCGGGCGCACGGCCTTGACGTCGGGCAGATGGTTGCCGCCGACCTCGGGCAGGTTGAGGAACCAGACATCGCCCTCGCGCAGCTGGTCCGGCGTGATGCGCTTGAGGAACTCCTTGACCGTGAAGCCCATGACGCCCATGTGGATCGGGATGTCGCGTCCCTGGGCGATGAGGCGTCCCTGCGCGTCCGTCAGCGCCGACGAGAGATCGCCCGCCTCCTTCAACAGCGGCGAGCGCGCCGAGCGCATGACGATGACGCTCATCTCCTCGGCGATGGCGTAGAGGCCATTGCGCACCACCTCGAGGGTGACGGGATGGAGGGCGGCGCTCATGCCCGGCCTCCCACGTCGATGACGAGGTTGCCGAGCCGATCGGCGACGCAGCGCTGGCCCGGATAGACGACGGTGGTGGACCACTCGTCCTCGATCATGGCGGGCCCGGCCACGGTCCGTCCGGGCGGCAGCCTCGCGCGGTCGAAGCGCGCCATCTCGACCTCGCCGGTCTCGCGGAAGTAGGCGCGGTGCGAGGCCGTTGGAGCGGTCGACGTGCCTTCCGGCGGCGCGGGGAGCGGCAAGGGCTCTTCCGCCGCCCGCGCTGTCACGCGGAGGTTGACGCACTCCACGTTTTCCCCCGTCGCATAGCCATAGAGCTGGCGGTGACGCGTCTCGAAGGCCGCCTTGAGCGCGGCGGGCCCGCCGAGGACGTAGCCGACCTCGAGCTCGTAGTTCTGGCCGACGTAGCGGAAGTCGAGGCTGCGGAGGAGCAGGACGCAATCCATCGCATGCCCCTCGTCCAGCAAGGGCTTGAGGCACTGGGCCTCGAGCGCGCGGAAGCGGTCCTCGACCACCTTGGCGTCCCAGGCTTCGATCTTCGCGCGGTGGGTCTGCACGGCGTCGTACCGGAGCGGGGAGACGAGGCAGCCCAGGGCCGAGAACGCCCCGGAGTGGGCCGGGATGATCACCGACGCGATGCCGGCCTGGCTGGCCAGCGCTCCGGCATGCAGGGGGCCCGCGCCGCCATAGGCGATGAGCGCGAACTCGCGCAGGTCGTAGCCGCGCTGGACGGAGACGAGGCGGAGCGCGCGGAGCATGTTGGCATTGGCGACCTCCACGACGCCGTGGGCGGCTTCGACCAGCGAGAGGCCGAAGCGCGTCGCGAGCGGCCGGAGCGCGGCCTCGGCGCGCGAGGGATCAAGCCGTATCGAGCCGCCATAGACCCGATCCGGATTGAGGTAGCCCAGGAGCAGGTTCGCGTCGCTCACGGTGGGGTCCGTTCCACCCTGGCCATAGCAGGCCGGCCCCGGCACAGCGCCCGCGCTTCTCGGGCCGACCTTGAGGCCGCCCGTCGGCTCGACACGGGCGATGGAGCCGCCGCCGGCGCCAATCGATTCGACGGCGGCCATGGGCAGCCGCGCCGGGTAGTCGCCGAGCTTGCGCTGCCCCGCCGTTTCCGGGACGCCGTCGGCGATCAGGCAGACGTCCGTGGTCGTGCCGCCCATGTCGAAGGCCAGCGCGCGCCCGAGTCCGAGCGCCCGAGCGGTGTGGGCCGCCGCGGCGACGCCGCCGGCCGGGCCGGACATGGCCATGCTGAGCGGCCGCGCCTTGGCCGCCTCGACCGACATCATGCCGCCGGCCGAGTGCAGTAGATGGAGCGGCTTCCCGCCGACGCGACGGGCCAGGTCATCGAGATAGCGCGCCGCCAGCGGCATGACCGCGGCGTTGAGCACCGTCGTGCAGGCGCGCTCGTACTCGCGAAACTCCGCGTTGATCTCGCTCGAGACCGAGACGTACGGGAAGTGGGCCTCGAGCGCCATGCGGAGCGCCTGCTCGTGGGCGGGCGCCGCGTAGGAGTGGAGCAGGCACACCGCGACGCTCTCGATGCCCTCGCGCTTGAAGTCCGCGACGATGGCCGGCAACTCCTCGAGCGCCAAGCGCGCCAGCACGGTGCCGTCGGCGGCCACGCGCTCGGTGATCTCGCGGCGCAGCCGCCGCGGCACCGGCGGCTCGACCTTGGCCGGCAGGTCCATCCGGTAGAGGTGCAGCCGGCTCATGCGCCCGATCTCGAGGACGTCACGGAAGCCGCGCGTCGTGATGAAGCCGACGGGGGCGCCGCGCCGCTCCACGATGGCGTTGGTGACCATGGTCGTGCCGTGGGCGAGCGAGACCCAGGGGCCCGTCCTGGGCGCGAGGGCGGCGATCCCGTCGAGCACGCCCTCGGCGGGGTTGGCGGGCGTGGTCGGCACCTTGCACGACTCCATCCGCCCCGCCGGGTCCCACGCGACCAGGTCCGTGAACGTGCCGCCGACGTCCACGCCAATTCTCACGCCGTCAGCCATTCGCTCTGCCTCTCACGCTGGGATGACGTCACGGGCTGCACGGTGAAGCGGGAGGGCGGCGGTCAAAGTCCCATCACTTCCTTCGCCCTGTCCATCGGGCCTCGATAGCCTTCCGGATTCCCCGTCGTGTTGGCTGCGAGTCTAGGCCAACTTCCACGGTCTTGGGAGCAGAATCTCATGACGTTCAGTAGTTACGAAGGACGTCAGTGACTATGCCTGGCCGGCGCGCTGACGCACTATGCTCTAGAAAGCCTCTGTTGAGGTCAGCGGATAGCCGGCGTCATGCCAGGCGCGGCAGCCGCCGTCGATGACCCAGACATCGGTGAAGCCCATCTCCTGCAGCACGGCCGCGCACAGCGTGGCCTTGCCGCTTGCTCCGCACGTGAGGAGAATTCTCTGGCCACGATCCTGGAGCTCGGGGTCGCGGCGAGGAAGCTCGAGGTCGGCCTTGATGTCGAGCTCGCCACGCGTGACGTTGCGCGCGCCGGGAATCGTCCCGTGCTGGGCGACCTCCCAAGCCTCGCGCACGTCGATGAGCATGGCGCAGTCCTCGTCGAGGATCTGCTTGGCTTCGGTCGGACTGAGCAGCTTGACGTGCGCCCGCGCTTCATGCACCCGCTGCCGAAACGTCTTACCCATAGCTCCTCCACCCTCTTCGAATCCCGCTACTTGCGCTCGGACCACTTCGGGAGCGGATAGACAACCTCCGTCGAGGCGAGCTCGAAGGGCCAGACGATCTTGAGCTGGCCGCCGCGCCACTGCGTGATCAGCGGCGTCCCCGACTCGTTCTGTCCCGTCGCCGGATCGAACCTCACGCCCTTCCACGGCATGATCAGCTGGTTCGGCTTGAGGTCCGTCGCCAGCAGCGCCTTGCGGATCGCCTCGGGGTCCGTCGAGCCCGCGCGGTTGATCGCGTCGAGCAGCACGATCATGCCCATGAGCGAGCGTGACGTGTTGTCGTTCAGGTCCTTGTTGATCTTGGCCTTGTACAGCGCGTTGACCTTGGCCACCATCGGCTTCCTCGCCCCCAGCTCGAGGGAGAAGACCGAGCGGGTCATGATGCCGTCGGCGTCCTTGCCCACGCCCGCGATGAAGTCCGACTCGATGTAGCCGGAGTCCTGGGCGATGACCATCGGCGGGTTGTAGTCGAGCTCGCGCGCCGTGCGCACGAAGAGGATCGCGTCGTTGGTGTAGCCCGTCGGCAGCAGGACCGAGGGGTTGGCGGCCTTGAGCCGCTGGACCTCGGACGTGAGCGACGTGCTGCGCGAGCGGTACGCGATCTTCTCCGCCAGCTTGTAGCCCAGCTCTGCGGCCAGCTTCTGCTGCACCGTGGACGAGTCGGAGCCGAAGAGCGTGTCCTCCGAGAACGTGGCGATCGTGGGGAACTTGACGCCCTTCTTGGCCTGGAACTCCTTCAGGAAATCGAACATCGCGATCGAGAAGTGCTCGTCGTGCGGGCTCGTCCGGAAGAACCACTTGAAGCCGCGCCGGTGCAAGGTCGGGGAGGACGACTCCCCCGACAGGTACGGGATGCCGTAGCGCTCGCAGACCTGGCTGGCCGTGGCGGAAACGGAGCTGTGGTAGGCGCCGTAGAGGGCGACCGCCTTCTCCTGGGTGATGAGGCGCTCGGCCTCGGACTGGCCGAGCTCGGGCTTGCCCTGGTGATCCACCACGATGAGCCGCACCTTGGCGCCGCCGAGGTTCGGCAGCCCTTCGGTGCGCGCCAGCGGCAGGTCGAGGTCGTGCTTGCCGTTGACGATGTCGACGGCGACATCGACGGCCGCCTTGGAGTCGATGCCCGCCTGGGCCGTCGGGCCCGTGAGGGGATAGAGCACGCCGATCACCACTTCCTTGGGCTGCGCCGTCGGCATGCCAATCGCCAGCGCGAGCAGCGCCCCGGCCGCGGCGGCGCCCAGTGTCAGTCGCTTGAGCCAGCTCTGCATGGTCCGGTCCTCCTGCGCATCTGGTGACTCACGTGAGCAGCATGACGACATCGGTGGCGAAGGTAGGTGACCCTGCCCGCGGTGTGGAGACTCTGCACCAGCCGGGGCGAAGCGTCAAGGGTGCCTGCGATCGGCCATGGCGCGGGCGGCTTCGGCTATGGCCTCGACCACGAAGTGGTAGCCGGTGCAGCGGCAGAGGTGCCCTGCCAGCATCTCGCGGATCTCCTCGTGCGTCGGCGCCGGATGCTCCTCGAGGAACGCGCGTGCGCTCACGATCATGCCGGGGGTGCAGTACCCGCACTGGAGCCCGTGCTTGGCCCAGAAGGCCTCCTGGACCGGATGGAGTCCCTCGCCCGGCGCTATGCCCTCTATGGTGGTCACCTGGCGCCCGCTGACCTGGACGGCCAGCAGGAGGCAGGCGCGGACTGGCTGCCCGTCGAGCAGCACCGTGCAGGCACCGCAGACGCCGTGCTCGCAGCCGACATGGGTGCCCGTGAGATCGAGGTCATCGCGCAGGAAGTCGGCGAGGGTCGAGCGCACGTCCACGTCGCGCGCATGCTCCGTGCCGTTCACCGTGATGCGGACGGCGCGCTTCACGCGGCTCTCCGCGAGCGCGCGACCGCGGCCGCGAGCACGCGCTCGGCGAGCGTCCCCGCCACCTTGGAGCGGTAGCCCGCGGTCGCGTGGAGATCGCCGTCGGGGCGGAGCACCGCCGCCGCTGCCCTCGCGGCCTCGGCCAGCCGGGCAGGCCCGGGCTCGTGGCCGATGAGCACGGCCTCGCCGGCCGCGCTCCGCGCCGGCGTCGGGCCCACGCCGAAGAAGCCGAGCCTCGCGTGCGACACTACGCCGGCGGCGTCCAGCGCCAGCACGGCGGCGCACCCGACGAGCGCGAAGTCGCCGTGGCGACGCGCGACCTCGGCAAAGCCCCAGCCGGCGCCCTCGGGCGGCAGGGTGAAGCGCGCCGCGGTCGCCAGCTCGTCGGACTCCAGCGACGTCGTGAGCGGCGCGACATAGAGCTTGTCGGCGGGAATCACACGCTCGCCGCCCTTGCGCCGCGCGACGACGGCGCCGTCGAGGCACAGCAGGAGTGCGGGCAGCTCGGAGGCGGGGTCGGCATGCACGAGGCTGCCCACCACGGTGCCCCGATTCCGGATGGGCGGGTGCGCCACCCAGCGGAGCGCCTCGGCCAGGAGCGGCGCGCGCTCGCGCGCCCAGCGCTCGAGCTCGCGCTGGCGCACGAGGGCGCCCACGGTGAGCGCGCCGCCGGTCTCCGAGAGGTCTTCGAGCTCGCCACACCCATTGATGTCCACCAGCGCCGCCGGCCTCGCCAGGCGCAGCGCCATCATGGGAATGAGGCTCTGCCCTCCCGCCAGCACCTTCGCCTCGTCGCCGAAGCGGCGGAGCGCGTCCACCGCATCGGCGGCGCTCGTCGCCGGCACGTACTCGAACGGCGCGGGTTTCACGGCTTCGTCGCCTGCTCGAGGAGGCCGAGGACCACGGAGGGACCGAGGGGCGTGCGCGTGACGCGGGCGCCGAAGGGGGACAGCGCGTCCTCCACAGCATTGGCTATGGCCGCGGGCGGCGAGATGGCGCCGCCTTCGCCGATGCCCTTGAGACCGAGCGGGTTGCGCGGCGACGGGTACTCGAGGTGGACGGTCTCGATGGGCGGCAGCTCCATGGCCGTCGGCACGAGATAGTCCATGAAGGTGCCCGTCAGGAGCTGGCCCTGCTCATCGTAGACCATCTCCTCGAGGAGCGCGCCGCCCACTCCCTGCGCGACGCCGCCGTGGATCTGTCCCTCGACGATGACGGGGTTGATGACCTTGCCGCAGTCATGGGCGACCAGGTACCGGAGCAGACGCACCGCGCCCGTGCCCGTATCCACCTCGACGTGGGCGACGTGGACGGCGCTCGTGTACGTCACCGTGGGCTGGTGGTGGTAGACCGTCGCCTCGAAGTCCGGCGAGGCGACTCCCGGCCTGGCGAAGGTGGGGAGGGCCGCCTGGATGACCCGGGCGAGCGGCACCGACGAGGCCGGCGCGCCCTTGACGGACACCACGCCGTCGGCGATCTCGATGTCGGCCAGCGCGGCCTCGAGCAGGGCCGCCGCGGCCTCGGCGACCTTGTCCCTCACCTTGCCCGCCGCCACGTGGATGGAGCTGCCCGCGTTGACGGCGCTGCGCGAGGCGAAGGTGCCGACGCCGAACGGGATGGCCGCGGTGTCTCCGCCCACCACCGTCACCCAGTCGAACGGCACGCCCAGCGCGTCGGCCGCGATCTGCGCGAACGAGGTCTCGTGCCCCTGCCCCTGACAGCACGCCCCCGTGGCGACCACGGCGCGCCCCGAGGCGTCGAGCCTCACGACCGCGCCTTCGTAGGGGCCTATGGCCGTGCCCTCGACATAGCCCGAGATGCCGATGCCGCGATGAATCCCCGTGGCGCGAAGCGCCGCCTGCTCAGCGCGGAGCGCCTCATAGCCGATGGCCGAGAGCGCCGCCTCGAGCCCCGCCCTGAAATCTCCGCTGTCGTACACGAGACGGTTGCCGTCGCGATACGGGATGTCGAGCTCGTAGGGCATGTCGGCGGCGGTGAGATAGTTCTTGCGCCTGAGCTCGGCCGGGTCCATCCGGAGCTCCCGCGCAAGGCAGTCCACGATGCGATCCATGGCGAAGACCGTCTCGGGGCGGCCGGCGCCCCGGTACGGCGCATTCGGCGTCTTGTTGGTGACGACGGCTCGGCACTCCACGCTGAAGTTCGGGATACGGTGAGGTCCCAGCAGGTGCGCGACCGTGTTGTACGGCAGCACGATGCCCCAGGAATTGTAGGCGCCCAGGTCCAGCCAGATCCGGTCGCGCACAGCCAGCATCGTGCCGTCGCGCTGCGCCGCGATCTCGATGTCGTGCACCTGGTGGCGCGCGTGCGCGGCCGCCATCATGTGCTCGTGCCTGTCCTCGGTCCACTTGACCGGCCTCCGCGCCGCGATGGCCGCGGCGGGTATCAGCAGGTCTTCCGGATAGCCGTTGGCCTTGGTGCCGAAGCCCCCGCCCACGTCGGGGGCGATGACCCGGATCTTGTGAGGCGGAAGGCCGAGGGCGGCGACGAGGCCCTGCTGGACGAAGTGGACGACCTGCGTCGCGTTCCACGTCGTGAGCGTCCCGTCGCGCGGGTCCCACGAGGCGATGGCACCGCGCGTCTCGATCGGCATGCCGACATAGCGCTGGATGCTGAAGCGCTCGCGCGCGGTCACGTCAGCCTCGCGGAAGGCAGCGTCAGCGTCCCCGAAGCCGGTGGCGAAGCGGACGGCGACGTTGTCGCCCCACTCCGGGTGGAGCACGAGCGCGCCGGGCTCGGAGGCGCCGACCATATCGGCGACGGCCGGCAGCGGGTCGTACTCGACGTCGACCAGCTCGCAGCCGTCCTCGGCCACCGCGCGGCTCGTCGCCAGCACCATGGCGACGATCTCGCCGACGAAGAGCACGCGGTCGCGCGCCAGCGCCAGCTGCGGCACCTGCTTCATGGTCACGTCGACGCGGGCAGCCAGCCCCGGCGGCACGGCGCCGAAGAGCGGCAGCGGCTTCATCCACCGCTCGAGGTCAGCGAAGGCGAAGACGTGGGCGACGCCGGCCAGCCGTCGCGCCGCGTCCGTCTTGACTGAGAGGATCCTGGCGTGGCCGTGAGGGCTCCTGACGAACGCCGCGTGGAGCATCCCGGGCAGCTTGATGTCGTCCACGTAGCGGCCTTCGCCGCGGAGAAAGCGAGGGTCTTCCTTCCTGCGGACGGAGGCTCCGAACAGTTTCGCTCCCATGGAACCGCCCGACGATATCAACACGCCGGGCGGCTGTCCAGCGCGCCAGCTCAGTGGCGGTGAGCGGCGGGGGGCTCTCCCTTGGCCATGGCCAGGTGATGCGGGCCGTGATGACCGCCCTGGACGAGAAGGCCGGCGAAGCCAAGACCGCGGATGCGCGCGACAGTCTTGCCATCCGCGGGATCGCGCGCGGTCACCGTGATCCTGACACCGCCCGCGACTGGCTCGGCCCTGGCCGTCCACTGCGGCATGCGGTCGAGCTCGACCGCATGCGGGACAACCATGGCGCGGACGGCCTCCTCGGTCCGGCCCGTCCCCGTGATCTCCATGGCGACGCCGCCCGGCACCTGGGCCGGCTTCACCACCGAGCGCAGGATCACCTCGTTCATGTCGATGAGGTGCTGGCGGAGGCGCTCGAGATCCACCCGGCTCCAGTCGGTGGCGGGATCGGCCTCGAGCAGGCGCACGACCTCGCCGATGGCGCCGAAGGCGTCCTGGCCCGGCATCATGGGCGCGCCCGATGGATGGTGCTGCTGGTGCATGCTCTCGTGAGACATCGTGCCCTTCGGATCGGGCCCGGCCGGCATCTGCGCCCAGACACCGTAGGCCGCGAGGCACACGCCGAGGGCCACGATCACCGCGCTCACCGCCGCACGTCTCTTCATGACGTCCTCCTTGGGTGAATGGTCAGGGCGAGTATGAGCGCGAGGCGGCCGGCCATTCCATGACTTAAGTCACATCGTCCGCTTCGCCCCTCGCCAGGGCCGCGAGGCGCCGGGCGTCGCGAATCATGATCATCGAGCGCCGCCTCTCGATGAGCCCCTGCCGCTCGAGGTACGTGAGCGCGCGCGCGACGAGCTCGCGCACCGTGCCGAGGCGGGAGGCGAGCTGCTCCTGCGTCAGCGCCAGCTCCACGACGGATCCCTCGGCGGCCGCTTCGAGGTGGCGGGCGAGGCGCTCCGTCACGTTCCTCAGCGCCAGGTCCTCGGCGAGCGCCGCGAAGCGCCGCAGCCGCCGCGCCATGCTCTCGAGCAGGGCCAGCGCCACCGACGGATGCCGCCGACACAGGCCGAGCACCTCCGCCCGCGGCACCACCACCAGGCGCGCGGAATTCACCGCGACGGCCGAGGCGAGATACCCTCCGCCGTCGAAGAGCGGTGCCTCGCCGAGAGTCGCCCCAGGCCCTTCGGCGTGCAGCACCTGCTCCCGGCCTCGCGGCGATGCCTGCCGGAGCTCGACCGCGCCCGATGCAATGACGAAGAGCCCCGTGCAGGGCATGCCGGCTTCGAAGGCGCTTTCGCCCTTGCGAAGAGTCCTGACCTGGCAGCGCCGCGCGAGCCGGGCAAGCTCGGCCGCCGGGACGCCGCGGAAGTACCCGACGCGGCTCAGCACCGCGAGCGTCGAGTCGCTCCCCGCGCCGCCCGCGCGCGCCATGCTCAGAACCCCGCCGTCCGCGCGCGCGGGTCGAGCATGTCGTTCAGCGCCTCGCCGGCCAGGTTGAACGACAGGACCGTGAGGAAGATCGACGCGCCCGGGAAGAACGGCATCCACCACGCCTGCTGGAGGAAGTTCTGCGCCTGGTTCAGCATCCCGCCCCACGAGAGGCTCTGGGGATCCACGAGCCCCAGGAAGCGGAGCGAGGCCTCGGCGAGGATGGCCGCCGGGATCTGCAGCGAGCCCGCGACGACGATGGGCGGCAGCGCGTTCGGAAGGATCTGACGCCCGATGATGCGCGTGTCCGAGGCGCCCAGGCCCCGGGCCGCCACGACGAACTCCCGGTCGCCGAGGGACAGGAACTGGGCGCGGGTGAGGCGCGCCGCCGTGGGCCAGCCGACCAGCGCGAGCACGACGACCACCAGCCGGAGATCCGCCCCGAAGATCGCCGCCACGACCAGGACGATGAGGAATTGCGGCACCACGAGAACCCACTCGGTGAGCCGCATCAGGACCTCGTCGAGCCGCCCCCGGAAGTATCCCGCCGCCGCGCCCACCGAGACGCCGATGAGGACGGAGCCCGCGGCGGAGCAGAGACCCACCAGCAGCGAGACCCGCGCGCCGTAAAGCACGCCGGAAAGCACGTCCCGCCCGAGGTCGTCGGTGCCGAACCAGTGCCCTCGCCCCGGGGCCACGAGCGCGGACGAGCCGAGGGCGAAGGGATCGGCCGGCGCGACCCATGGACCCACGAGCGCCGCCGAGAGAAAGACGGCTGCGCCGATCAGGCCGGCCAGGCCCAGGGGCCGCCGACGAAGTCTCCGCGCCATGTCGCCCAGCGCTCCGCGCGGGGCCACGCTAGCGGCTCCCGAGCCTGATGCGCGGATCGATCACCGCGTAGGCGACGTCCGCGAGCAGGTTACCGAGGACGACGCAGGCCGAGACGACGAGAAGCCCGCCCAGGATCAGCGGCGTGTCGCGGTGAAGGATGGCATCGAAGATGAGCCGCCCGAGCCCCGGCCAGGCGAAGACGGTCTCGGTCAGGACCGCGCCCGCCACCAGGTGGCCGACGTTCAGGCCCATCACGGTGACGACGGGCAGGAGCGCGTTCCTCAGCGCGTGCTTGTACACCACGACCCGCTCGCCGAGCCCCTTGGCGCGCGCCGTGCGAAGATAATCCTGCGAGGCGACGTCGAGCAGGCTCGCCCGCGTGAGGCGTACGTTGAGCGCGAGATAGCGGGTCGCCAGCGTGAGCGCGGGCAGGGCCAGATGGTGGAGCACATCGCCGACGCGCGCGAGCGCGCTCAGGCCGAGCCCGGTGCCCCGCATGCCTTGGGTCGGGAAGAGGTCGAGCTTGAGCGATAGGCCCATCAGGAGGAGCTGGCCGAGCCAGAAGACGGGCAGCGAGTAGCCGACGAGCCCCAGTACCATCAAGACATTGTCGGCGGCGCTTCCCGGCCGCCGCCCGCAGGCCACGCCGAGCCCTATTCCCGCGGCGCTCGAGATCGCGAGCGCCGAGACCATCAGGAGGAGCGTGGCGCTGAGCCGGCCCAGGAGGAGATCGAGGACGGGCTCGTTGTAGAAGAAGGAGTGGCCGAGATTGCCGCTCAGCACCTGGCCCACGTACCGCGCGAACTGGACCCAGAGCGGCCGGTCGAGGCCGAAGCGCTCCCGCACCTGTCTCACGTACTCGGCGGGCGCGGGGTAGTCGCCGACCAGGACCTGCACGGGATCGCCGGGGGCGAGCTGGATGATGGCGAAGCCCAGCACCACCATGCCGAAGAGCAGCGGACCGAGGCTCCAGAGCCGCCGGCCGACATAGTGGAGCACGACCGCTCAGCCGCGGAGCAGGGCGATGAGCTCCGGAAGATGGCCCGGCGCCTCGATCCGGGCCACCAGATCCGCGGCCGCCTGGGTCCGCGGGCCGAGGGCCGCCTGCGCCAGGGCCAGGAACTTGTCCCCAACCTCGGTGTCCGAGAGCGGAGCCTCCCAGTGGCCGCGCGGGATCTCGACGCGGGAGGAGAGGCGGCGGCCGTCCGTGGTCTCGACCTCGACCGTCTGGCGCTCGCCATGCGCCGCCGGGTCCACCTCGAGGTCGATCCGCGCCATGACCGCGCGAGCGGCCGGGTCGCGGAGCGCCTCGGGAGTGAACTCCTCCAGCGTGAGGCGGCCGCGCGCGATGATCCAGGCCAGCGCGTAGGTGACGCTCATCTGGGCGTCGAGCACCGTGTCGACCCGCGTGGCGCCGATCATGCGGCGGCTCATCTCGGAGAGCACGACGCGCACGCGGCCGACGCTCGACGCGCTGAGACCGTGCGCAGCGCGCAGCTCGAGCATGGAGTCGGCGGCGCTGTTGATGCCCCAGCAGACGGGATAGGGCTTGACGCCCTTCTTCACGATGCGGAAGCCCTCGCCCAGATCCTTGAGCGGGGCCTGATGGTCGGCCTGCCCCGGCGCGTAGGTCTCGAAGAGGCCGCCCCAGGCGGCATCGAGGACCTCGCGCGGGCCCGTGATCCCGCGTCGCGCCAGCACGGCGGCGGTGAGCCCGGTCTCGGCCGACTTGCCGGGGTGCACCCGCTTGCTCATCGCGCCGTCCGCCATGAAGGCCCAGGTGCCGCCCACGTAGGAGCCCGCCAGCCCGAGCGCGTGCGCGGTGACCACGGCGTCGAGCCCCAGGACGCGCGCCGCGGCGGCGGCGGCGCCGAGAGCGCCGTAGACGCCGGTCGTATGCCAGCCGCGGAGGGTCATCGTGTCGTAGCTCGCGGCATCGGCGAGCCGCGAGCTGACCTCGTGACCGGCCACGAGCCCGAGCAGCACCGCGCGCCCATCGGCGCCCGCGATCTCGGCCGCGGCGATCGCCGCCGGCACCTGGCAGGCGCCGGCATGGCCGCCGCACCCGACATCGTCGAGCTCACGGAGGTGCGCGTGCGTGCCGTTGACGAGGGCCGCGGTGGACGCGGGAGCGCCGCCGGCCCCGCCCCAGATCGCGCAGGGGCCCGAGCCGCCGAGATCGTCGCGGGCCGCGCGGAGCAGCGTCGCTTCGGGAGTCGTCGAGCCCTGCAGCGCGCAGCCGAGCGTGTCGAGGAGACAGCGCCGCGCCATCCGCGCGACGGAGCCGGGCAGGCGCTCCCAGGCGAGCGCGGCCACCCACCGGGCGAGGGCTTCCGAGACGGTGGGCGAGCCTGCGCTACTTCCCGTCACTCACCCACACCTCGTCCCAGCGCTCGTGCGCCGAGAGGCTGCGGAAGATGTTCTGCACGCGCCCCCGGGCCACGTTGGTGTCGCCGTACTCGAACAGCGGGATGGCCGGGAGCTCCCGCGCGATGATCTCCTGGGCGGGGGCGTAGTACCGGGCGCGCTCGGCCTGGGAGGTCGCGGAGGCGGCCTGGCGGAAGAGCTCGTCGAGCTTCGGGTTGCAGTACCGCGACACGTTGGCGAAGGGCAGCGGCTTGATATTGTCGCAGACGTAGACGCGGGCGACCCCGATCGCCGGGTCGCCGTAGGTCGTGTAGTTGTGGATGTGGAGATCGAACTCATAGTTCTTGTAGACCTTGTCGAGCATGAGCGAGCGCTCCATGGGCATCTGCTTGACAGTGATGCCGACGGCGCGGAGCTGCTGCGCCACCACCTCGGAGGCCTTGTTGGCGGCCGAGTTGGCGGGGTCGTAGACGAGGCGGAGCGCCATCCGCTCGCCCCCGGTGCCCTTGGGATAGCCCGCCTCATCGAGGAGGCTCGCCGCCCGCAGGGGGTCATAGCCCCAGACCGGCACCTTGGAGTTATGCGCCCAGGCCAGGTTGGACGGGATGGGGCTCACGGCCGGGCGGCCCTGGCCGAAATAGCCCTTCTCGACGAGGAACTTCTTGTCGATCGCATGCGCGATGGCCTGCCGCACGCGCAGGTCGCCCAGCGGCTTGGTGTCCTTGAGGTTGAAGAAGAGCGTGATCACCTCGGGAAAGAGCATGTACTCCTTGACCGCCACCCCCGGCATGGCCTTGAGCCGGCCCGCCTGCTCCACGGGCAGGAAGAAGGAATACAGCACGTCCACCTCGCCCTTCTCGAAGGCCAGCACGCGCGAGGCCGGGTTCGGCATCACGCGCAGCACCACGCGGTCGAGATACGGCTGGCCCTTCTTGAAGTAGTCGGGGTTACGCTCGAGGACATAGTGGCTGCCCTTGACTGCCTCGGCGATCCTGAAGGGGCCCGTGCCGACGGGCCTGCGGTTGAACTCGGCGTTCGGAATGTCCTGGCCGGCCAGAAGGTGCTTCGGGATGATGGGCCCGGTGTTGAGCGCCGTCATGAAGACGAAGGGGCCGAAGGGCGCCTTGAGCCGGACGACCGCCATGTAGGGATCGGGGGTGTCCACGGCCGTGACCAGCGAGTAGCCGAGTCGGCCAACCGGATGGTATCTCGGCAGGACCTCGAGGTAGCTGAACTTCACGTCCTCCGAGGTGAAGGGCTTGCCGTCGTGCCACTTCACGTCCCGCCGCAGCTTGAAGGTGTACGCGAGCCCGTCGGGGCTGATGGTCCACGACTCGGCGAGATCGGGATGGCTCCGGTAGTCATTGTCGAGGTGGGTCAGCCCATTGAAGAGCTTGCCCATGAGCGACCACGCCTGCGTGTCCGTGGTGATGCCGGGATTCATCGTCGGCGGATCCGCGCTGATGGCCTGCACGACGGTGCCGCCGCGCGCCGGCGCCTGCGCGCGGGCCGCGGTTGGCAGCGCCGCGAGCAGCAGCGCCAGGACGAGGGTCAGCATGCGGCTATCTCCCTTCGCAGTTTTTTCGCAACGTCGCAGCCTGAACTATTCATGAAGGAGAGTCTCTCGTCGTACGGCCCCCTCACCCTGCCCTCTCCCCCGCAACGGGGGAGAGGGAAGAAAACACTCTCGCCACGCTGCTCTCTGCATTCTGATCCTCTCCCCACTGGGGGAGAGGGCAGGGTGAGGGGGTCAGGTGTTCGCGCATAATCCCGGTCAGGGCTGTGTCCCGAGGACGGAGTCGATGGCGGCCTCGAGCTTGCGCCCGGCCGCCACCAGCCGCTCGTTGATCCCGGCCACGGTCGCCTCGTCGGCCTTGAGCCCCTCCTCGAAGACGGCGGACTGGCGAAGCGACTCGCCGGGGGCGGGACCGCCGCGCGTCGCTCGTGCGGCGATGAAGCGGCCCGGGTCGAGGGCGGTCGTGATCTGCGCGGCCTCGAGGCCGGCCGGCGTGCCGTGATAGGCGACGGCCGCCTCGTCTAGGAGGGCGGGCGTCACGGCCTCGGGCCCGACTCCCTTGTCCTCGCAGAGGCGGACGAGGATCCCGACGATCTGATGCGCCGTGCGCCACGGCAGGCCCCGCTCGCGGACGAGCGCGCCCGCGAGATCGGTCGCCGTCGCCCAGTGGCGCCACGCCTGCTCGCGCATGCGCTCCCGGCGGATGCCGAGCGCAGGCAGCAGCTCGCAGAACCAGTCGAGGTCCCGCGCGCAGTTGTCGCAGACGCGCCAGAGCGTCTCGAGGGCATAGTAGCGCTCGGTGATGGGCAGGCCCGTCGGCCCCTTCAGCGCGTGATAGGAGGTGACGACACAGCCGATCGCCTCGGCGGACGCGCCCTTGACCTCGGCGGGGCCGATGACGTTCTTCTTCTGCATCATGATGCTCGAGGTGTTGCAGAAGCGGTCGGGGATGTCCAGGAAGCCGAACTCGCTCGTGCTCCAGAGGATGAGGTCGTCGGCCCACTTGGCCATGGTGTGGTAGAGGAGGGCCACGGCCATCGGCACCTCCAGGCTGTCGTCGGCGTTCAGCTCGAGGATGGCGTCGGCCATGTTCTCGTGGACGGCGTCGAAGCCCAGGAGCTCGGCCGTTCGCTCGCGGTTGAGCGGGAAGTCCGACCCGACCATGATGGCTGCGCCGGCCGGGCTCGTGTTGACCCGCCCGTAGACGCCGTGGAGACGCTCGAAGTCGCGCGCGAGATTGGCCGCCCACGAGAGCAGGAGATGCGACAGCGTCATCGGCTGGGCGTGCTGGCCGAAGCTGTAGCCCGGCAGGATCGTCTCGGTGTGCTGGCGCGCCAGGTCGATCAGCACCCTCCGCAGCCGGTTGACGCCTTCCAGGAGCCGCAGCACGCGCTCGCGCTGGAGCGTGTTGATGCCGACCGAGGAGAGATCGCCCGAGCTGCGCCCGAGGTGGAGCCGTCCCCCGATGTCCTCGCCCAGCGCGCGGATCAGATACTGCTCGCCCGAGTGGAGACCACCCCCCGACCTGGTCCTCGCCTCCTCGACGCCCTCCTGTTCCATGCGGCGGAGCGCTGCCAGGATGGCCTTGCCGTGCTCGGGCCGGAGCAGGCCCTCCTCGGCCAGCATGACGGCCTGCGCCTTGTCAAAGGCGTGCAGCGCGTGGAGCATGAGGCGCGAGCGGCCGGCGGCGAGCCGGCCAAGCTGCGGGAGCATCTCCTCGCGGAGCCGGATGCCGGCGGCCCGGAAGCCGCGGTACTCGGGTGAGGGCTGCTTGAGCATGAGCGCGATTCCCTCCTGGGTGAGCCGCCGTATGATAGCAGTCGGTGGGGGACAGGTTCAACGAGAGAGGTGCTGGGCCAATTTGCTTCGCCATACTTCGTTCTCGGTCGCCAGCGACGCTCAACGTACACCCACGTACGCCTCGCATCGCTGGCTTCCTCGGGCCTCGTCTGGCTCGCAACTTGGCCCAGTACCTAACCGCTTTGTACCCGAGCGTTCAATAACCTCTGACTGGAGCGAGCCATGATCGAGCGGCTGATCGACCTGGTGAACGCCGACGCGGCGCTCGTGCGCCGCGGCCGGTTCCTGACGACGGACTTCCTCGTCGAGGTGGGCGACGAGCCCTTTCACATCTCAATACAGGCCGGACGCATCGCCTCCATCGTCCGCGGGCCGGCGCTCCTGCGCCCGTGGCGCTTCGCGATCCGCGCGAGCGCCGAAGCCTGGCGGGAGTTCTGGCAGCCCGTGCCGCGCCCGGGCTATCACGACCTGTTCGCCCTCACGCGCTTCGGCCGCGCCCGCATCGAGGGTGATCTCCTGCCCCTCATGGCCAACCTCCGCTACGTCAAGGACGTGCTCGAAAGCCCGCGGCGCCTCGCGAGGAGCGCCTGACATGGCCGCGCAGGTCGAGCCCGGCTTCATCGAGCCCATCAGCGGCCGGTACGTCCATCTCGCCCTCGGCGAGCGACCCTGCCGCGTGTACTTCGAGGAGGCCGGGCGCGGCATTCCCCTGGTCTGCCTCCACACCGCGGGCTCGGACGGCCGCCAGTTCCGCCACCTCATGAACGACAGCGCCGTGACGGACCACTTCCGCATCGTCGCCTTCGACCTGCCCTGGCACGGGAAGTCCACGCCGCCTCCGGGCTGGCAGGACCAGGAGTACCGGCTCACCACCTCGGCCTATGTCGCGGCCGTCATGGCCTTCATCCGGGCGCTCAATCTGGACCGACCCGTGGTCATGGGCTGCTCCATGGGCGGCCGCATCGTGCTCGAGCTGGCCCTGCGGCATGCGCGGGAGCTCGGCGGCGTCATCGGCCTCGAGGCGGCCGACCACCAGACGCCCTGGTACGACACCGAGTGGCTGCACCGCCCCGACGTCCATGGCGGCGAGGTCTGCGCGGCGCTCGTCTCGGGACTCGTCGGGGCGGCCGCGCCGGACGAGTATCGCTGGGAGACGCTCTGGGGCTACATGCAGAGTGGGCCGGGCGTCTTCAAGGGCGACCTCTACTTCTACCGCGTGGACTCCGACTTCCGCGAGAGGGTGCCACGCATCGACACAGACGCCTGCCCGGTCTTCCTGCTGACCGGCGACTACGACTTCTCGTGCACGCCGGAGGACACGCTTCGCACCGCGGCGAAGATCAAGGGCGCCGAGGCTTTGATCATGGAAGGCCTCGGCCACTTCCCGATGTGCGAGGACCCCGAGCGCTTTCGCGGGTACATTCTCCCGGTGCTCGAGAAGGTCCGTGCTGCGCGTTCACGCATGTGAACCAGGGGCGTCGCCTCGTCGGGCTCCCACCGTGACCCGGTACGCATCCACCGGTACTGGGCCAAGTTGCGAGCCAGACGAGGCCCGAGGGAGGCAGCAGCCCGAGGCGTACGTGGGTGTACGTCGAGGGTTGCTGCCGACCGTACCCGCGTCATCGCCCGCCTCTGCGTTCGCGTGCTAGACTGCGCAGGTCATGACGACTCCCGACTGGTCCCGCTATGCCGCGGCGCTGCCGTCGATCGCGGCGGCCGTCGGCCGGACGCCGCTCGTCCGGCTGAACCGCATCACCGCGGACGTCAAGCCCGCGCTCTACGTCAAGGTCGAGTGGTACGGCGCGACGGGCAGCCTCAAGGACCGGATCTACCTCCACATGTTCGAGCGCGCCGAAGCGCGCGGCGATCTCACGGCCGGCATGCGCGTCCTCGAGTGCTCGACGGGTAACGCGGGCATCGCCTGCGCCTGGGTCGCGGCGGTCAAGGGCTACCCCTGCACCATCGTCATGCCCGAGGGCATGAGCGACGAGCGCAAGAAGATCATGCGCGCCTACGGCGCCGAGCTCGTCTTCACCAAGGGCGGGGAGAGCGACGTGGATCTCTCGCTCCAGAGGCTCGGAGAGATCCGCGCGGCCGATCCGGCCCGCTACTGGGTGCCCGGGCAGTTCGACAACACGGACAACATCGAGGCCCACATGCTGACCACGGGCCCCGAGATCTGGGAGCAGATGGGCGGCACGCTCGGCGCATTCGTGGACTCGCAGGGCTCGGGCGGTCTCCTCACCGGCGTCGGCCGCTACTTGCGCCGGCACGACCCCGCGGTGCGGCTCTACGCCGTCGAGCCCGCGGAGTGCGCGCTCCTCTCCGCCCGCGCCTGGGGGCACCACGGCATCGAGGGCATCGGCGACGGCTTCGTGCCGCGCAACCTCGACGTCTCCCAGCTGACGGGCATCATCACGACGACCACCGAGGAAAGCGTCGGCACGGCCCGCCGGCTCGCCGAGGAGGAGGGCATCTTCTGCGGCATCTCGAGCGGCTGCAATGTCGCTGCGGCCCTCAAGCTCGCGCGACGGCATCCGGAGCTTCCGCCGATCGTCACCATCATCAACGACACGGGCCAGCGCTACTTCACGACGCCGCTCTGCGGCGAGGACAAGGCCGTGGACATCCCCGAGCGGGACCACCCGCTGGACGCCCATACCGTGGAGCAGCTGGACCGCTACCAGAAGACGTGGGAGATCATCGGGTGACGATCTCCCGTCGCGAGTACGATTTCCAGGCAGCGCGGCTCAGGCTGGAGCACAAGTCCAAGACCGCGGGCGAGAAGCTGACGAGCATCGAGGAGGCCGTCGCGCGCGTGGAGGACGGCGACCACGTGGCCTTCGGCGGGTGCCTCTTCTCGCGCACGCCGCTCGCGCTCGTCATGGCCCTGCTCCGGCGCCGCCCCGCGGGACTCAGCATCTCGCGCAACCTCATGTGCTACGAGGGCGAGTGGTGCATGGTCGCCGGCGCCGTGGAGAAGGTCGTGACCTCCTGGATGGGCATAGGCCTGCCGTGGGGCCTCTCCAAGATCGTGCGCGAGTACGTCGAGTCGGGACGCGTGCCCATGGAGGAGTGGAGCCACCTCGCGCTCGGGCTGCGCTACCGCGCGGCGGCGATGGGCGTGCCGTTCCTCCCCTCGCTCACGATGATGGGGTCGAGCCTCGTGGACGTCGGCGGCTCCAAGATCATCGACTGCCCCTACACGGGCGCGAAGCTCCTCGCCGTCCCGGCCCTCTTCCCCGACGTGGCGCTCATTCACGTGCACCGGGCCGACCGCTTCGGCAACTGCCAGATCGACGGCTACCCGCACATGGACGCCGACATCGCGTGCGCCGCGGCGACGGTGCTCGTGACCGCGGAAGAGATCGTGCCCGAGAACGACATCCGGCTCCACCCGGACCGGACGGTGATCCCGGGCTTCGCCGTGGACGCCCTCGTCCACGTCCCCTACGGCTCCTATCCCCACGAGTGCTACGGCCTCTACGATGCCGAGCCCGAGCACTTCGACGCTTACGTGGAGGGCGTCAATGCCCGCGGTGCGGCGGCGGTGCGCGAATACCTCGACCGGTACGTGTACGGCCCCACGACGCACGCCGAGTACCTGGCGATCTTCGGTGACGCCGTGCTGGCGGATGCGCGCCGGCGCGGCGCGGAACTGGTCTCGTGAGCGCTCCCGCGGGCGGCGTCACGGCCAACGAGCTGCTGGCGGTGATGGGCTCGCGCGAGCTCAAGGACAACACCACCGTCTTTGCCGGAGTCGGCGCGCCCATGCTGGCCTCCGCGCTCGCGCAGCGCATCCATGCGCCCGGGCTCACCATGGTGGTCGAGGGCGGCATCGTTGGACCCAAGTGGAAGCCGGGGTGGCTGCCGATCTCGACCAATGAGATGCGAGCGGCCTACCGCGCGCAGATGCTGCTGGGCATCACCGACGCCTTCCTGCTGGCCCAGCGCGGCTTCCTCGACGTGGGCTTCATCGGGGGCGCCCAGATCGACCGCTACGGCAACCTGAACACCAGCGCCATCGGCGGCAGCTACGACAGGCCGAAGGTTCGCCTGCCGGGCAGCGGCGGCGCCAACGACATCATCTCGCTCTGCCGCGAGGTCATCATCCTGACCCTCCACGAGAAGCGCCGCTTCTCGGAGACGGTGGACTTCATCACGAGCCCGGGCTGGCTCGCTGGGGACCATTCGCGCCGGAGGAGCGGACTCCTCTTCGGCGGGGTCTCGCGGGTCGTGACGACGCTGGGAATCTTCGGCTTCGAGCCGTCCTCGCGCCGCATGCGGCTCGAGGCCGTGCACGCGAGCGTGACGGTGGACGAGGTCCGTGAGAGTACCGGCTTCGAGGTGCTGGTGTCGGACACGTTGACCACGACCAAGGCGCCTACCGACGAAGAGCTGGGGATCCTTCGCATGCTCGATCCGGCGAGACAGTTCCTGTGACCACTCCTCACCCTCCCCGCGTGACACAGTTCGCTCTGGCCATCCGCAACTTCGTCGGTCCCGGAGAGGTCCCCGACGTCGGGGGTCTCTATGCTTATGCCGAGCGCGCCGAGGCGCTCGGCTTCGAGTCGCTGTGGGCCTGGGACCACATCCTGCTCGGCGTCGAGCCCTCCTTCCCGATCATCGACTCCGTCACGACGCTCGCGGCGGTCGCCGCGCGCACGCGCACGATCAAGCTCGGCACGGGCGTGCTCGTGCTGCCGCTCCGCAATCCGGTGGTCGCGGCCAAGGCGCTCGGCAGCCTCGACGTGATCTCGGGCGGGCGGCTCATCCTGGGCGTGGCCGCCGGCTGGTACGCCCGCGAGTTCGACGCGGTCGGCGTGCCCTTCAAGCAGCGCGGCAGGATATTCGAGCGCAATCTGGACATCCTCCTGCGCCTCTGGACGGAGGAGCGCGTCACGCTCACGGTGGACGAGTTCAACCTGCGGGAGTCGGTGATGGTGCCGCGGACGACGCAGCGTCCCCGGCCTCCCGTCCTGATCGGCGGCTACGTGGACGCCGTGCTCAGGCGCGTCGCCACGGTCGGCGACGGCTGGCTGACCTACTTCTACACGCCCGAGAGCTTCGCCAGGTCCTGGCAGAAGATCCATGGCTTCGCCCAGGAGGCCGGCCGGGACCCCTCGACGCTCACGGCGACGAACCAGCTGGCGATCTACGTCGGCAAGAACCGCGACGAGACCGAGAAGGACATGCGCCAGTGGCTCTCGACCGAGTGGGACACGGCCGCGTGGAGCGAGTCCACGATCGAGCACGCCATCCACGGCTCGCCCGAGCAGTGCGTCGAGCAGCTGCGCGCCCACGTGAAAACGGGCGTGAACCGGATTATCCTGATCCCGTACCGCTACCAGCCCGAGCAGGTGGAGCGGATCGCCAAGGAGGTCATACCCACGCTATGAGCACCTATATCGACATCAACTGCGACATGGGAGAGAGCTACGGCCGCTGGACCCTGGGGCGCGACGAGGACGTCATGCCGCACATCACCTCCGCCAACGTCGCGTGCGGCTTCCATGGCGGCGACCCGCACGTGATGCGCAAGACCGTCGAGCTGGCCCTCACGCACGGAGTGGCCATCGGCGCGCACCCCGGTCTGCCCGACCTGATGGGCTTCGGTCGGCGGCGCATGGATCTGTCGCCGCAAGAGATCAAGGACATCCACCGCTACCAGATCGGCGCGCTGGGGGCTTTCGTCAAGGCCGCGGGGTCGACGCTCCAGCACGTCAAGGCCCACGGCATCCAGTACCACATGTTCGAGGACAACCTCGAGCTCGGCCGCGCCTCGGCCGAGCAGGTCGCCGAGCTCGACCCGAGGCTGATCCTCATGGTCATGGCCATGACCAAGTACGACGCCGAGGCCCGCAAGACCAAGGCGCGCGTGGCGGCCGAGGGGTTCGCCGATCGCGTCTACGCCGACGATGGCCAGCTCGTCAGCCGCAAGCTCGGCAAGGACGCGCTGGTCAGCGATCCGTCGAAAGCGGCGGACCAGGCGGTCAGGATGGCGATGGAGCAGAAGGTGACGACGATCTCCGGCAAGACCATCGCGGCCAAGGTGGACACCATCTGCATCCACGGCGATAGCCCGGGCGCGGAGAAGATCGTGGCCGCCGTCCGGGACGGCCTCGTCAAGGCCGGCGCCATCGTCAAGCCGCTGCGGGACTGGTTCAAGGGCTAGGTCCGCCCCGTCAGCGCGGTTGACCTTGCGGCGCTCCGAGGTCGATCTCTCGGAGCCCGCGCACCTTGAGGCCGGGGGGAGCGAACCGCCCTCCAACCGCCACGCCGCCCGGCAACGGGCCGTAGAGCTCGATCCCGATCGAGGATATCCGTCTCGACGTGGCGCCCGGTGTCGGCGCGTCGCCGAATTTCACCGACACGATGGCAAGGATAGGGCCACTGTCTTCGGCCAGATCCGGGAGCGGCTGGCGGTCGAAGTTCTGATCCGGGAACACCGTCCTCATCGCCTGCTGATGCGCCGCCGAGTGATACCAGCCCACGAGCGATTTCTTGTCTTCGAACCACGCGAAGATGACCTGTCTGCCGCTCGACGTCTGCCCTGTCTCCACGCCGAGACATCCGGGCGACGCCCTGAGCGCGCTCAGCACGCTGGGGAAGCCCGCCGCGGGAGCTTGAGCGTGGGCAGGGCCTGCCCATGCACACAGCAGCGTGAGGGCGACCGCCGTGGCGATCACGATCTCCCAGCCCTGGCGGTTTTTCATGACGACGCTCCTTGTCTCCCCGTACCCACTCAGTCTTTCAGGACCCATCCGTACTGCGTGAGGCTCGGCCTCGCCCCCTGCTCGAGATAGGCAGCTTTCAGCTTTGACACGTAGTCGGGGGGTACGGGGTTGCGATGCAGATTCGGATCGATGCCATAGACGCGCGCGGCATTCAGGCCGAGGATCCGAGCCTTCACGTCCGGCGTGAGTGGACGGTACCCGAACCTTTTCATGAGCGACTCGGGCATCGTGAATCGACGAAGGGCCTCGATCTGCCACTGCGGTGAGCCCCACCAGATGGAGTCGGTGCCCCACAGCACGTGATCGGCGCCCAAGGACTGGACGAGCATGCCGAGCACGTGCGCGCAGAGCAACGGCGACGTGATGACCATCTGGCCGAACGTCGAGCCGAGCTCGGCATAGATGTTCGTGAGGCCCGGATTGCGCTGGCGGATCTCGCACAGATCGGTCACCCAGTCCACGCGCGGCGAGGTGCGGAACTCGTCGCGCGCAGCGGCAAGCGCCGGGGGAAGCGAGTGAAAGGCCGAGTGATACACGATGAAGTTCAGGTCGGGAAAGTCCTTGGCGGCGCGCTCGAGATCCCTGGGGTGCCAGTATTCCTCCACGCCGCCCTGCAGCGGCAGCCCCTTGTGCAGGCAGATGTTCTTGATGCCGAGTCGGCGCGAGGCCTCCAGCATCGGGTAGGCGACCCTCTCGTCGTCGAGTCGCCACGGCTTCGGCGGGTTGCCGAAGGGTAGACCGGTGTAGCACTTCCAGGCGCTGATCCTGAGCTCGGCCGCCTGGCGCCGCATCTCGTCCAGGTCGCTCGTGCCCTTGTTGGGCGAGACGAGCCCGTGCGCGATGAGCCGCTGGGAGGCAGCCAGGCGGTTGATGACATCCCGCGTCTCCGCCATCTTGTCCGGCGGCAGGATGTTGCTGGCGTCGGTGGCCGACGGGATGCCGCTGATCACCGCCACGGTCGTGTCGCTGTCGAGAAAGATCTCCTTGATGTAGTTCTCGAGATACAGGTCGTCCATCGTGCCGCGGTCATTCCGGAGCTCGGAGTTCCAGGTGCGCCCGAGCCGGCGCAGGCCCAAAAGCCAAGGAAACTGGCGCGGGGCGGCGACGTGATGGGTCTGGATGTCGAAGACGAACTCGCCCGCCGGCTTCCGCTCGTCAGCCGCCGCCGATTCGACGGCTTCAACGGGATCGACGTCGAAGTACCGCCCGAACACGGTGTTCAGCGCGAGAAAGGCGGATGCCATCCCCGCGCTGGTTGCCAGGAAGTGGCGCCGGCTCACCCCGATCCGGCGCGCGTTCGCCCGTGCCGTCTCCTGGAGCAGCGTGGCAAGGCGTTCTTGCGCGAGCGTCCGGGGCAGCGGGCTGTACTCTTCGTTCGAGACGACCTGGGTCGGGAGCGGTGAAAACCCGGCCGTCTCGAGGTCTTGCCTCCATTTCCGAGCCCATCGCCGTGAGCGCATAGGTCCTCCTCGTGGCCACGATGTAAACATTGATAACATGCTAATGTTGACAGTGTCAACACAAAAACGCTAGGATGTCAAGCGATGCGACCCCTCGACCCGCTGGCGCCCCCGAGCCGCCCGCGTCACGTCCGCCGGCCCCGGCGCCCGAAACGGTACCATCACGGCGACCTCCCACGGGCGCTCCTGGATGCGGCTCTCCACATCGTCACGACGCAGGGGACACAGGCCTTGACGCTGCGGGCCGTAGCTCGGCTGGCGGGTGTCTCGCAGGCGGCTCCCTACAGACACTTCGCGAACAAGGAGGCGGTCTTGGCGGCGGTCGCCGAGGACGGTTTCCGCTCGCTGGTGGCGGCCATGCGTGAGGCCGCGCACGCCTGCGGGGACAGTCCCCTGGAGAGACTCCGGGCGATCGGGCTCGGCTACGTGACATTCGCCGCGAGCCATCCGTCGCACTTCCGTGTCATGTTCGGACGCGAGATGGCTGACCGATCAGCGTCTCCCGCCCTGCGACAGCTCGCCACGGAAACGTTCGACACGGTCGTCGGGGCCATAACGGACTGCCAGCGCGCCGGGCTCGTGCGTTCGACGAGTCCGGCGGCAGAGCTTGCCCTCACGGCGTGGTCGAGTGTCCACGGCCTTTCCGCCCTCCTCGTCGACGGAGTCTTGGACAGGCCCGTTGCTGAAGCTGCCGAGATGGTCACCCGGGATCTGTTCTTGGGCCTGGGACCACGACCGGGGTAGCCATCCGAGGCCGCCGCGCGGCTCACCCCTGCTGCTGCCCCAAGCCGGTCATGCCCACGGACCCCTGCGATTGACGCGAGGGCCGCGGCGCCTGATACTCCTAGGCGAGTCGGCTGAACGGGAAGACCCTCGGCCGGGTTCGTGGTTCAGAACGTCCGCACACGGGGAGGCCCCATGCAGACATCGTTGCTGCTCCGGAGCGTGGTAGCCGCGGCGCTGATCTGCGTCGCGCTCGTCGGTGGGGCGGGCGCGCTCGAGGTCGGGCAAAAGGCTCCCGATTTCGCGCTGAACGGCGTCGACAGCAAGCCCGTCAAGCTCTCCGACTTGACGGCGAAGGGCCCGGTCGTCATCTACACCTTCATCGCGGCGTTCACCCCGACCTGAACGAAAGAGCTCAAGGGCTTCGAGGCGGCGCTCCCGCAGTTCGAAGCCCTGGGTGCCCAGGTCGTGGGCATCAGCACCGATCATCACCTCGCGCTCGCCACATGGCAGAAGGACCAGGGCAGCAAGCAGCTCCTCCTGTCGGATTTCCGGCGTCAGATGCTCCCCGCGTATGGCGCGATGCAGACCGACGAGAAGAGCCCCGTCTTCCGCTACGCGAAGCGCGCCTACTTCATCATCGACAAGAGCGGAACGGTGAAGTTCGTCAAGGTCATGGACAATCCCCTCGATCTGCTTGACGCGGACGAGGTCCTGAAGGCGACGAAGGCAGCCGCTTCGTGATGTGACGAGAGCCGGCGCGCGATTCGGCATCGTGTTTCTTCCCGAGTCGCTCAGCGGCTTCGGGACGCTCTGCCGCGAGGCCGAAGAGACCGGCTTCGATCTCCTGGGCGTGGCCGACTCGCAGTCGGTGTTCCGCGAGCTGTACGTGGCCCTCGCGGTGGCCGCACGCGACACATCGCGCGTGCGGCTGGGGCCGCTCGTCACGAACCCACACACCCGACACCTGGTCGTCACCGCGAGCGCCATCTCGAGCATCGACGAGCTCTCCGGCGGTAGGGCCATCCTCGGGCTCGGGTCCGGGGACAGCGCGATCTTCACGCTCGGCGCGCCGCCGTCGACGGTGGCGGGCCTGGAGGACGCCGTGATCACGCTCGGTCGACTCACGAGCGGGGCTCCGGTCGAGCGCGGGGGGCCGGGGGCCACGTCGAGGTGGCAGGTCAGGCGGGCCGCGCGCCGCGTCCCCGTGTACCTCGCCGCGGAAGGGCCGCGCACGCTCGAGCTGGCGGGACGCCTGGCCGACGGCGTGATCGTGGGACTCGGCCTCACGCCCGAGGCCATCCGCGTCTCGCTTGCCGCCATCGAGCGGGGCGCGCGCGCGGCAGGACGGGCGCTCGACGATCTCGACGTCTGGTGGTTCGCGAAGACCAACGTGGCCGACACGCGCGAGGCCGCCGTGGCGCCGATCAGGATGGCGCTGGCCGCGAGCGACAACCACGCGTTTCGCTTCACGCTCGAGGGCAAGGCCGTGCCGGCGGAGCTTCACGAGCGCATCCGCGGGCTCCAGCAGGACTACGACAGCCATCACCACGAGATCGCCGGCGCCGGCAACGCCGACCTCACCGAGCGCTGGGGCCTGACCGAGTTCCTGCGCGATCGCTTCGGCATCGCCGGCACGCCGGACGACTGCGTGGCGCAGGTCCGCCGTGCCATGGCCGCCGGCGCGCGGCAATTCATCGTCACGAGCTTCGTGCCGGACCCCCGCGCGTTCATGCGGCGCTTCATGGGCGAGGTCGCAGCCGCCGTCGGTGACGCGCGATGATGCGCATCGCGGCGATCGAGGTCAGCCACTGGCACTCGCTCTACGACTCTGCCTACCTGCGCCACCTCGCCGCCATGCCGGACGTGCGGCTCGTGGGCGTGCAGGATCCGAGCGCTGCCCTGGCGGCCGAGCGCGCCGCGGCCCTCGGCAACCCGCCGGTCTTCACCGACTACGCCCGCATGCTGGCCGAGACGCGCCCCGACTTCGTGGTCGCGCTCGGCCGCCACAGCGTGATGGCCGAGACCGCCCACTACCTGCTCGACCACGGCTACCCCTTCCTCATGGAAAAGCCCATGGGGATCAGCGCCGACGAGGTGCGCCGCATCGCCGACAAGGCGGCGGCCAAGCGGGCTTTCGTCGCGGTGCCGCTGGCGCAACGCTATCTGCCCTTCACCGCCCGCGCCCGCCAGCTCCTCGCCGAGGGGCGGTTCGGCCCTCTCTCGCATCTTTATTTCCGTCTCAATCGTCCGACGTCGGGGCGCTACCCCACGTGGGGGGCGCCGTGGATGCTTGATCCCGCCATCGCCGGCGGCGGCTGTCTGCGCAACCTGGGGCCTCACGGTCTGGACCTCTTTCTGTACCTCACGGGCGAGGAGGCCCAGGTCACGGGGGCGCAGCTCAGTCGACGCGCCCTCGGAGAGCGCGTGGAGGACTATGCCTCCGTGCTCGTGCGCTCGTCGGGCGGGGTTCTCGGCACCATCGAGGTCGGCAATGGCTTCCCACGGAGCGGAACGGACGGAGAGTGGAAGATCGCCGGGCGCGACGCCATCCTCGCCGTGAAGGACGACACGCTCCGCCTGGTGACATCTTCCGGCGAAGAGACCGCGGCCGTCCCGCTCCCCGAGCCCATCGCTCTCACCGCCCTCCGCGACGCCCTCGACCACTGGCGCCGCAGCGCCCCGCCCCCGATCGGCGTCGAGGACTGCGCCCGCGTCGCCGCCCTGATCGACCGCGCATACGAGGTGGCATCCCGGGAGAGCGCGTAGGCGCCGCCGCCTGCCGACACGCGCGCGACCATCGGGATGCGCATCCCCCTCGCCTCCGGCGCCTGGCTCGATCACGACGGCGAGTGGCTGCCGCGGAAGGAGGCCGACGAAGCGCTGGCGACGCTTCGGCGCGAGCTGGACTGGGAGCAGCGTGACGTCGTGCTGTTCGGCCGCCGGATCCTCCAGCCCCGCCTGATCGCCTGGGCCGGCGACCTCGCCTACCGATACTCGGGGCAGACCCTCGAGCCGCGGCCATTCACGCCCACGGCGCGCCGGCTCCTCGAGCGCGCGTCGGAACGGGCCGGCACGACGTTCAACCACGTCCTCGCCAACCGCTACCGGAGCGGCGAGGACAGCATGGGGCTGCACGCCGATGACGAGCCGGAACTGGGACCGGACCCGCCGGTGGCGATCGTGTCGCTCGGCACGTCGCGGCGCATGGTCATGAAGCCGCGGCGGAAAGAGGACCGGCAGCGCCACGAGCTCCTGCTCGCCCACGGCGCCCTCCTCGTGATGGGCGGGACTTGCCAGCGCCATTACCTCCACGGCATCCCGCGTCAGGCGGGCGTGCAGGGCGAGCGCATCAGCCTGACCTTCCGGAGGCTTCTCCGTGCGCCGTGATCATGCCGCGACCGGCGGGGCGTCGGCATCCAATGAGTCTCAGCCGACGCCGCGGATGATCTCCTCGAGCCGCGCGGTGGCGCGGTCCCAGTCGAAGCGGCTCGTGACGAAGGCCTGCCCTTGGCGGGCCAGGCGCTCGCGGAGCGTGGCGTCGTCGACCATTCGCTCGAGCGCCCGGGCCAGCGCGGCCACATCCCGCCGCGGCGCCACGAGCGCGGTCTCCCCGTCGAGCGCGTAGTCGCGGCAGCCGCCGTTGTCGAAGGTGACGAGCGCGGCGCCGCAGGCCATGGCCTCCATGGGCGGCATGCCGAGCCCCTCGTCCCAGGACGGACAGAGGTAGATCGGGCAACGGCTGTAGAGCCAGGCCAGCCGCCCCTGGGGCAGGTTCTCGTGGAACTCGTCATAGGGCAGCGCCTCGCGCGGCCGCTTGACGCCGAAGCTCACCAGCTGGACCTCCGGATGCCGCGCCTTCACCGCCGCGACGGCCTCGAGCCCCTCGCGCATGCCCTTCCAGGGATGGTCGTGGTGGAGCATGAGCACGCGCAGCGCGTCGCTCGAGCGCGCGCCCTCGACTGGATGGAAGAGCGCGCGATCCACGGGAGTGACCAGCACCTCGGCCGGGCTGCCGAACTTGTCGCCCATGATGCCGGCGAGCCAGGTCGAGATGACGACCTTCCGCAGCCTCAGCGCATAGGTCGCATCCACGCGGCCCGGATCGCCGTGATAGAGGCTCTCGTAATGCTGGATGAAGTAGAGCTTGCTGCCGCAGCGTGGGGGCGCACCGGCAACGGGCTGCGCCGTCTGCCACGCCGTAGCGACAATGGCGTCACCGTCAGGCAGAGTCGCGGGAGCCCAGCCGCTGATCCACCGGACGCGCGGGCGGAAGCCGGGCATCCACCCGGGGCCCTGTCGCCGGAGATTGCGCCACCACGCCCGCCATGGCCGCTTGGCCGGCACCGCCACGGTGACGTCGTGGCCGCGCCCGGCCAGACGGTCGGCATAGGTCAGGATGGCGCGCACGCCGCCCGCGATCCGGATGTGCGGCGCGAGGAACGTGATCCTCACCGTGCCCCCACCCTTACCGCGCCCCACCCTCACCCTGCCCTCTCCCTCCCAGGAGGGAGAGGGGTTCGACAAGACTCCTGCCAGGAGCGAGGAAGAGGGGTCGAAGAAACTCCCTCTCCCCTTTGGGGAGAGGGTAGGGTGAGGGGTCTGCAGAGGCTGCGCGTCATCTAGATGGCCATGGAGACCTGGCCGCCGCGGCGGTAGGCGGCCGGATCGAGGACGACGTTGAGGCAGTAGACCTCGCCAGAGCCCATGGCCTTCTCGAGCGCCGGGCGGAGCTGCCTGGGCTCGGTGACGTGCATTCCCCTGCCGCCGAGAGCCTCCACCATCTGATCGAAGCGCGTGAAGGGCAGCGAGGTGGCGACCGCGCGCTCGGCGCCAAAGAACGAAAGCTGCGGATTCCGGATCTGCCCCCAGCCGCCGTCGTTGCCGATGACGACGGTCATGGGCAGCTTGAAGCGCACGGCCGTCTCGACCTCCATGCCATTCAAGCCGAAGGCGCCGTCCCCTGCGATCAGGAGCACGCGCTGGCTCGGAGCGACGAGCTTGGCCGCGATGGCGAAGGACGGGCCCACGCCGAGGCAGCCGAAGGGCCCCGGGTCGAGCCACTGCCCAGGGCGCTCGAGGCCCACGATCTTCGACGCGCAGCCCACGACGTCGCCTCCGTCGCCCACGATCGTCGTCCGTGTGTCGACGATGGCCGCCAGCTCGTGCCCCAGACGGTAATGGCTGATCGGCACGCTGTCGGAGACACGCTCGGCCATGAGCTTGTCCTGTCCGTCCGATTCCTTCTTTCTGAGAGCCTGACGCCACGACTCGAATCGCTGGGCCAGGCCCTTCGGCAGGGCGTCCCTCACCTGGCGGAGCGTGAGGCCGATGTGGGAGGTCAGCCCGAGCTCGAGCGGCCGGTTCCTGCCGAGCTCCACCGGATCACAGTCCACCATGGCGACCCTGGCATGCTCCGCAAAGGACGGCGGTCGGCCATAGCCCAGGCGGAAATCGAGCGGGGTCCCGAGCACGAGAGTGAAGTCCGCCTGGCCGAGCGCGGCCCCGCGCGCCTGCGCGAAGGCCAGCGGATGCGCCGTGGGCAGGCAGCCGCGCCCCGCTCCGTTCATGAAGACCGGCAGCCCCGCGGCCTCGGCGAAGGCCGCGAGGTCGGCGGCCGCATCGTCCCAGTACACGCCGCTCCCCGCCATGATGACTGGTCTCTCGGCCCCGGTGAAGAGATCGGCGAGCGCCTGGACCGAGTCGGGATCGGGAGACACGGGCCGCCGGTGGACGTAGCCTGACGGGATCGGCGCGAAGCGGTCCTCGACCATGGTCATGAGCAGGTCGACGGGGATCTCGACGAAAACGGGACCGGGACGGCCCGTCAGGGCCGTGCGGATCGCCGTCGTCAGCACCTCGGGGATCTGACGCGCCTCGGAGACGGTCCACGAGCCCTTCGTGATCGGCTTGAGGAGATCCACCTGCTCCACTTCCTGGAGCGAGCCCAGCCCTCGCAAGCCCAGAGGCGCCGCGCCCCCGATCAGCAGCAGCGGGCTCCTCGCCGAGAACGCATTGGCCACGCCCGTGACGGCATCCGTGACGCCCGGACCTGCGGTGACGACGGCGACGCCGATATTCCGCGTGAGGCGCGCATAGGCGTCGCCCGCGTGCGCCGCCGCCTGCTCGTGGCGCATGTCCACGACGTCCACCCCCTCGGTGATGCAGCCGTCGTAGATCGGCAGGATGTGTCCGCCGCACAGCGTGAAGACGTGGCCCACGCCTGCCTGCTTGAGCGTGCGCGCGACCATGTGCCCGCCTGTCAGCTCCGCCATCGGACTCCGTCCCGCATTGGCCCTCCTACCAGAACTTCTCCCACTTGACGCTCTTGCGGTCCATGCCTTTCTTCACGAGGGTGTCGCGAACGGCATTGATCGCGTCGCTGCCGCCGCAGGCGTAAACGACCAGCCGGTCCACGCTGTGAACGAGCCGGTCCACCACGGCGTCGGGTTCGCCCGTGTCGCCGCGCCAGCCGGCCTGCGCCTCGCGCACCGCCGGCAGATACGTGAAGCTCGGATAACGCCGCGCGAGGGAGCGGAACTCAGCGTCGTAGAGCAGCCAGGAGGGATCGCGGACCCAGTAGATGAGGCTGGCCGGGCGACCGAAGCCGGTCTCATAGAGATCGGCCAGGATGGAGCGCACCGGGACGATGCCGATCTCCTGGGCGAAGAAGACGGCGCGCCGCGGATCGGCGCGATTGAAGACGAAGCCGCCCGTCGGGCCCTTGAACTCGACGGGGTCGCCGACCGTGAGGCCGCGAAGCCACTGGGAGCCCATCCCGGCCGGCGCCACGTCCACGGCGAGCGTGAGGACGCGCCGCCTGGCCGGCGAGGAGAGCATGCTCCAGGCGCGGACGGTCTTGGGGCCGAAGGGCACCGAGATCCACTGCCCGGCCTCGAAGGCAAGCTCGTCGGGCTCGACCATGCGGAGGTCCACCTCGATGACGTCGGGACGGGGCCACCGGATCGCTGCGACCTCGGCCCGGCACTGCTTCAGCCTCTGCGCCAACTACCGACCCTCACCCTGCCCTCTCTCTGAAAGCAATCTGCGGCATCGGCTATCTCGGGAAGGCGTCCTTGACCCCGCCGTCCACCGTGACGGTGCAGCCCGTGGTCTTGGCCGAGCGGTCCGATGCCAGGAAGCAGATGGCCTCGGCCACGTCCTCGGGCAGGATGGGCGCCGCCAGGATATTGCGCTTGCGGTAGAAGTCCTCGAGCTGCTCGACGGTGATGCCCTGGGCCCGCGCGCGCTCGCGCCGCACGTCCTCCGACCAGAGCTTGGAGTCGCGAAAGACGGCGTCGGGGCTGACGATGTTCGAGCGGATGCCGTCCGCGCCGCCCTCGAGCGCCACGACCTTGGCGAGCTGGGCCTCGGACGCCTTGGCCGCTGAGTAGGCCGAGAAGTCCTTGCCGGGCGACATGACGTTCTTGGTCGCGACGAAGACGAAGGCGCCGCCGAGCCCCTGCGCCTTGAGCAGACGCATGCCCTCGCGGGCCACGAGGAAATGCCCCGTGGAGTTGACGGCGAAGGAGCGCTCCCACTCGGCGAGGCTCATCGCGTCCACGGGCGAGGAGTGGGCGATGCCCGCGTTCGAGATCACGATGTCGAGCCCGCCATAGGCCAGCACGGCTTCCTCGAAGCCCGCGCGCACCGAGCCCTCGCTCGCCACGTCCATGCCGATGCCCACGGCCCGCCCGGCGCCCGCGGCCGTCACCACCTCGTCGGCCACCTTGCGCGCTCCCGCCTCGTCGAGATCGGCCACCACCACGTGGGCGCCCTCGGCCGCCAGCTTGAGCGCCGCGGCGCGGCCGATGCCCGAGGCCCCGCCCGTGACCAGGCCTATGCGTCGCGACAGCTCCTTCTCCGGCGGGGCCTGGGCCAGCTTGTACAGCTCGAGCGGCCAGTACTCCACGTCGAAGGCGTCCCTGGCCGAGAGCGAGATGTATCTCCCGAACGAGGTCGCCGCGCCCAGCACGGAGATCGTGTGATGGTAGATGTCGTTGACGATGCCGGCCGTGCGGCGGTCCTTGCCCGTCGTGAACATGCCCAGCCCCGCCACCGTGATCACGCGCGGGTAGGGGTCGGACAGCGCGGCCCCCGCCGTGTTGTGCGCCGTGAAGTACTCGGTGTAGGCGGCCACGAAGCGCTCGACCGAGGCCTGGATCGCCGCCTTGACCCCGGCGGGATCGCGCGGGTCGTCCACGGGGACGAAGCAGGGCAGCCGCTTGGTGTAGATGGTGTGATCGGGCGTGGCAGGGCCGATCGTGGACAGCAGCGCCGCCTCGCTCGAGCAGGCGAAGTCGAGAACGTCGGGGGCGTCGTCGAAGGCCAGCACGACGCGCCGGTCACGTCCGACGAGGCCGCGGAGCGCCGGCGCCACGCTTGACGCCACCCGCCGGCGCTCCTCGGGCGTCAGAGGCGGCACGGCGGCGCCGCCGAAGCGGACGCGACCCTTGCCCCGGTGCGCGATGGCCTCCTCGGCGCGGCTGATCAGCTCCACCGTGGAGAGATAGGCGTCCTTGACGGTCGCGCCCCAGCAGATGGTGCCGTGCTTCTCGAGCAGGATGGCCTTGGCCTCTGGGTGCCGCTCGAAGGTCACGGCGACCTCGCGCGAGATCAGGAAGCCCGGGCGCCGGTACGGCAGCGCGGTCACGTCGCTGCCGTAGATCTCCCTCAGCACTTCGGCCGCGCGGTCATTGTTGGTGAGCGAGACGATGGCGTCGGCGTGGGTATGGATGACCGCGTCGGCCGGCAGGAAGCCGTGCAGCAGCGTCTCGATGGACGGCCGCGGGCTCGCCGGATCTTGTAGCGCGTGGGCGAGATACGCCACCATCTCCTGGTCGCCCATCTGCTGCCGCTCGAGCAGCGCCAGGATGTCGTCCATGCGCACGCCGGGGAAGTGCTTCGTCTCGATGCTCTTGAGATCCGAGCCCGAGCCCTTGACGCGGAGCACGCGGACCTCGCGCCCCCGATGATCGCGCTCGGCCAGCTTGAGCGAGGTATTGCCGCCGCCCCAGACGACCAGCGACGTCTCGGCGCCGACGAGCCGGGAGGCGTAGACGAGAAGGTCGAGGCCGTCGAGATTCTTCGTCGCGGCATCGTCCCAGCGCGAGCGCATGGCGACACCATACCGGAAACCGAGAGGTCCCTCAACTACACTGGCAGAGGCCCGAAGGACAACGACAAGGGAGAGGATCCATGAGCGAGCCGTTGGCATCCGACGCGCAGGCCTACTATGACCGGGGCGGCGAGGCCCGTCGCCTCTTTCGCGGCCACGGGACCCTGGAGCTTGCCCGGACCCAGGAGATCCTCCTGCGTCACCTTCCGTCACCACCCGCCGCCGTCCTCGACGTGGGTGGCGGCCCGGGCGTCTATGCCTGCTGGCTCGCCGCGCAGGGCTACCGCGTCACGCTTATCGACGCCGTGCCGCTCCACGTCGAGCAGGCGCGGGCGGCTTCAGCCCGGCAGCCGACAGCGCCCGTGATGGGGTGGCGCGTGGGCGATGCGCGGCGGCTCGAGGAGTCGGACGCGAGCGTGGAGGTCGTTCTCCTCCTGGGTCCCCTCTATCACCTCACGGAGCGGGCGGACCGTCTCCGGGCGCTTCGGGAGGCCCGCCGGGTGCTCAGGCCGGGCGGGCTCCTCTTCGCCGCAGCCGTCGGCCGCTTCGCCTCGCTGCTGTCCGGAGTGGCGGAGAACCTGCTCGGTGATCCGGACTTCGCCGCGATCGTGGATCGCGACTTGCGGGACGGCCAGCACAGGAATCCCACGACCAACGACTACTTCACGACCGCCTTCTTCCACCTGCCCCGCGAGCTCGAAGACGAGGTGCGGGAGGCAGGCTTCGCGCTCGTCGAGCTCCTGGGCGTGGAAGGCCCGGGCTGGCTCCTGCCCGACCTCGAGCGGCGCTGGGCCGACCCGGCGGAGCGCGCCCACCTCCTCGACGCGGCGCGCGCGGTCGAGCGCGAGCCGTCGCTTCTGGGCCTCCCCCCGCACCTCCTGGCCGTCGCCCGGACGCCGTCGTAGAAGCGCATTGACACTTCCCCCGCCCCCGGCTTACCGTCCGGAGGCGGGGGACGGGAGGTCCCCGGGACATGTCGACGACGTTCCGCTACCAGATCCCGGTCGAGCAGACCCAGTGGAAGTTCGAGGGCCAGGCCGACACCACCTTCACCTGGGAATACGAGGACGGCCGCGCGAAGCTCCTCGCCTTGTACGACAAGGGCAAGCAGCAGCAGTGGGACGCCGCCACGCGCATCGACTGGTCGCAGGATCTCGACCCCGAGAACCCGATGCTGATGGACGATCGGGCTGTCCCGATCTGGGGTTCGCCGGTCTGGGAACGGCTCACGGAGACGGAGCGGATACGCGTCCGCCACAACCTCCAGGCCCAGTCCCTCTCGCAGTTCATGCACGGCGAGCAGGGCGCGCTCATCGCCACCGCCAAGATCGTCCAGACGGTGCCCGGCGTCGACGCCAAGTTCTACGCCGCCACGCAGGTCATGGACGAGGCGCGCCACGTCGAGGCCTACGCGCGACTCCTCCACGAGAAGTTCGAGATCGCCTACCCCATCACGCCCGGGCTCAAGACGCTGCTCGAGCAGACCATCAGCGACCGCCGCTGGGACATGACCTATCTCGGCATGCAGATCCTCATCGAGGGCCTGGCTCTGGCGGCCTTCCAGCGGATCCGCGACACCGCCAAGAACCCGCTGGCCGCGGCGGTCAACGCCTATGTCATGCAGGACGAGGCGCGGCACGTGGCCTTCGGCCGCCTGGCGCTCCGCGACTACTACCCGCAGCTCAGCCCGAGCGAGCGGGACGAGCGCGAGCAGTTCGTCGTCGAGGCCTGTTATCACATGCGCGATCGCTTCAACCAGCGCGAGGTGTGGGAGCGGCTCGGCCTGCCGGTCGAGGAGTGCATCCAGGCGACGATGCAGTCGGACCAGATGCGGCAGTTCCGGACGCGGCTCTTCACGCGCATCGTGCCGACCGTCAAGGACATCGGCCTCTGGGGATCCCGGGTGCAGAAGGCCTATGCCGACATGGGGGTGCTCGACCTGGCCAACGTGGACGCCGAGGCCCTGCTCGAGAACGACGCCCGCGTGGCGCTCGAGTTCGACGCCGCGCGGCGTTGACAGGAGGCGGCGCCGCTTCCTGCTCTCGCCGCGTGATCGGCCGCAGCGGAGCGGGGCTGGCTTTCGGCATGCTCGTGGCCCTGTCCCCAGCCGGCGTCTCGGGCGACGGCATCATGCTCATACAGGCCGGCGCCTTCTGGATGGGCAGCGACACCGACGACCCGAGCGAGGCCCCGCTCCACCGGGTCTATGTCAGGGACTTCTGGATCGACCGCCACAAGGTGACCAATGCCGAGTTCGCGCAGTTCTTGAACGCGTGGGGCGCCAGGAACCCCGAGGGCGAGGACTACTTCGACTGGGACGACCCGGACGTGAGGATCCACGGGCCGGGACGAGGACCGGCCGGCCCTTACGCGGCCGATCCCGGCTTCGAGAATCACCCGGCAGTCGAGGTGACCTGGTTCGGGGCACGCGACTACTGCAGCTGGCGCGGCAGGCGGCTGCCGACCGAGGCCGAGTGGGAGAAGGCGGCGCGCGGCGAGGACAAGCGCCGGTATCCATGGGGTGAGGCGCCGCCGACGCCGTCGCGCGCCGTCTCTGGCCGCGCGTACAACGCGACGGCGCCCGTGACCGCGACCACGCCCCAGGGGCAGAGCCCCTACGGCGTCCAGGACATGCTGGGCAATGTGAGGGAATGGACGTCGAGCGAGTACCGTGCCTACCCGTACGTGGCCGGCGACGGGCGCGAGGCCGCCGGGCGCTTCGCCCATCGCGTCGTGCGCGGCGCCAGCCACGACGATCCGGCCGGGCTGCTTCGCGTGACGATCCGGCGGCACTACGAGCATCGCGCCGTGGCCCGCGGCCACCACTTCATCGGGTTCCGCTGCGCCACGTCGGAAGACATGGGAGGGAGATGAGGCGATGAAGGGCCTGATCATGGACTACCCGCTGACGCTCACGCAGTTCTTCGAGCGGGCGCGCAAGCTCTTCCACCGGAAGACGATGGCCACGCGGGTGCCCGGTGCGGGACTCCAGCGCTACACCTACGCCGACTATGCCGACCGGGTCTGCCGCCTGTCCGCCGCGCTTGACAGGCTGGGCCTCAAGAAGGGCGACCGAGTCGGCACGTTCGCGTGGAACTCCCACCGCCACATGGAGGTCTACTTCGCGGCGCCGCTGATGGGCATGGTGCTGCACACCGTGAATATCCGGCTCTCGGCCCAGGACCTCACCTACATCATCAACCACGCCGAGGACCGGGTCCTGATCGTGGACGCGAGCCTCTGGCCCATCCTCGAGCCCATCCGCAAGGACCTCACGAGCGTCAAGCACGTCATCATCATGAAAGACACGCCGACCGCCGAGATCCCGGCGGGCGCGCTCGACTACGAGGCCCTGGTCGCCGACGCCAGGCCTGTCGAGAGCTGGCCCAGGCTCGACGAGACCGATGCCGCCGGCATGTGCTACACCTCGGGCACGACGGGACATCCCAAGGGCGTGGTCTACACCCACCGCGGGATCTACCTGCACTGCTTCGCCTCGTCCACGGTGGACGTGCTCGGCATCTGCGAGCGCGACGTGATCCTGCACATCGTGCCCATGTTCCATGCGAATGCCTGGTGCGTGCCCTTCGCCGGGGTCATGAACGGCTCCACCCAGATCTTCGGCGGCCCCAACCCCCAGCCGCGCGACATCATCGAGATCGTCCACAACGAGCGCGTGACCCTTGTGGGCGCGGTGCCGACCGTCTGGATCGCCATCCAGGCCATCCTCGAGAAGGAGCCTCAGTGGGACATCTCGTCCATCCGCTGCATTCCCATCGGCGGCTCGGCGGCGCCTAGGAGCCTCATCGAGCTGTTCGACAGGGAATACGGCGCCTACATGCTCCACGCCTGGGGCATGACCGAGATGTCGCCGCTCGGGACCGTGTGTCGGCCCCGGTCGTACACGGACAGCCTGCCCGAGGAGGAGCGCTACGCCATCCGGGCCAAGCAGGGCGCGATCGTGGCGGGCGTGGACATGCGGATCGTCGACGATGAAGGCAAGATCCAGGCCTGGGACGGCAAGAGCGTGGGCGAGATCCAGGTGCGCGGGCCGTGGATCACGAGCGGCTACTACAATAACCCCGCCGGCGCCGCCCAGTTCACGGAGGACGGCTGGTTCCGCACCGGCGACGTCGCCGCGATCGACTCCGAAGGCTACGTCCAGATCACCGACCGGACCAAGGACCTCATCAAGTCCGGCGGCGAGTGGATCTCGAGCGTGGATATGGAGACGACCATCATGGGCCACCCGAAGGTGCTCGAAGCCGCCGTCATCGCCGTGCCTCACGAGAGGTGGCAGGAGCGGCCGCTCGCCTGCGTGGTGCCCAAGCCCGAGCACGAGGGCCAGCTCACGGCGCAGGAGATCCTGGACTACCTGACTCCGCGCGTGGCCAAGTGGTGGCTGCCCGACGAGGTGGTCTTCATCGAGGCGGTGCCCAAGACCTCCGTCGGCAAGTTCGACAAGAAGGTGCTGCGCGAGCGCTTCAAGAACTGGAAGCCGAAGGCGTAGCGCGGACCGCGGTCAGGTCTTGCATTCCTGCATTCCCACCCGGACTGCGCCACCGCGCACAATCATCCGCCGAGGCCTGACGTCGGATTGCAAGACCTGACCCCAGCTCCGCGGACGGCCTTCTCGGCGATCGTGGTGTCGACGAGATCCTCGTAGCGGTGGCTTCTGCTGATGAAGCCGCCCGTGCTGAGGATCTCCTGCAGGTAGTCGAAGCCGGGCCGGCGCAGGACGGGGTCACGCGCCCAGGTGCCCTGCCTCGAGAGGCGATCGACGGCGCGCTCGAGGATCGTGGGCTCGATGTCCGGGAAGTCGGGCGCGATCGCGTCCGCGATCGCCTTGGCGTCGTGCGCCGCGAGCCAGCGCTGGGTCCGGTAGAGCGCGCGCGTGAAGCGGAGGACGGTCTCGGGCTCGCGGCGCAAGAAATCCGTCGTCGTCATGTAGGAGGTGAACGGCACCGGCCCCGTCGCCTCCCCCATGGACGCGACGAGGTGCGCTTCGCCGCTCGCCAGCAGCCGCTCGACGATGGGCTGCGTCTGCTCGAAGAAGTCGCCGTGCCCGGCGCGGAACGCCGCGAGCGCCTCCGGCACCGGACGCTCGCGCTCGATGCGCACGGTGGCCGGATCCACGCCGTGCCGCCGCAGCACGGTCAGCATGCACTGCCAGGGCGTCGGCGCCTCCGCGAAGGAAATGACGGTCTTGCCGGCAAGATCGGACCAGCGGAAGCCCGGCGCGGGGGTGCGGCTCACGAGAAAGAAGCCGCTGCGGCTACAGACCTCGGCGAAGTGCGGGAGGATCCGGCCCTCACGGTCCGCCAAGTCGAAGCTCCGCATGAGTCCGCCCAGCGTGATGTCGATGCTGCCGTCCAGCAGCGCGGCGACCGTGCTCTTCCCGAACGAGGCCGCGCTCTGCCACCTGACGTCGAGCCCTTCCTCGCGGAAGTGCCCGAGCGCCACGCCCGCGGGCAGCGGTGCGTAGAAGGGCGTGTAGAACGGCATCAGCACGGTCAGCGGACGAAAGCTCATCAGGAAATCAACTTGGCGCTGGCCTCATCACGCTCCTCGCCTGCGGCTCGTCGGCCGCGCGTCGGCTCGAGCCTTCCGTGCTCTGCCGGAGTATAGCAGGAGGCCGAGGACGGACAGGGTTCTTGGTGTGGCCCGCCCCGCCGCCTGTCCTGTGAGCCACCAGCGCTATCCGCTGTCGCCGCCGAGCAGCGCCAGGGCCTCGTCGAGCGAGGCGGGCCGGTGATAGGCGAACGGCGCGGGCTTCACGGGCGAATCCTGCCTTGACACTCGAAAAAGCGCCCTGCTATGTTACGCCCCGGCTCGCCCTCCATGTCTTCCGCCATCGTCCGCACCGAGCGACTCACCCGCAGCTTCGGCAGCCTCATGGCCGTGGCGCAGGTGGACTTCGAGGTGGAGCGCGGCGAGCTCCGCTCCATCATCGGCCCGAACGGGGCGGGCAAGACGACGTTCTTCCGCTTGATCTCGGGCGAGATGGCGCCCTCCGAGGGCCGGATCTGGTTCGATGGCCGGGACATCACCGGGCTGCCCCAGCACCGGGTTTCGCGCCTCGGCGTCGCCAAGTCATACCAGATCACCAATATCTTCCCGCACCTCTCGGTCCTCGAGAACGTGCGCGTCGCCGCGCAGTCGCATCGCCTGTCGTTCAACTTCTGGGGGCGCGCGAGCGCCTTTGCCTTCGTCCGCGACAAAGCCGGCGCCATCTTGAAGGAGGTCGCTCTGTGGGACAAGCGCGGCCTGCTGGCCGCCCACCTCTCACACGGCGAGAAGCGTCACCTCGAGCTCGGCATCGCGCTCAGCACCGACCCGGCGCTCCTGCTGCTCGACGAGCCGACGGCCGGCATGAGCCCTGAGGAGACCGACGAGACCATCCACCTGATCCGGCGCATCGCCGCGGGGCGCACCGTCATCCTGGTCGAGCACAAGATGAAGGTCGTGATGAACATCTCCGACCGCATCACGGTGCTCCACCAGGGTCAGGTCCTGGCCGAGGGCAGCCCCGCCGAGATCCGCGCCAACCCCCGCGTCCAGCAGACCTACCTGGGCGCCGCCACGTGACGCTCCTCGCGCTCGAGGGCCTGCAGACCTACTACGGCGAGGCGCACATCCTCCAGGGCGTCTCGCTTCACGTCGGCCCCGGCGAGGTCGTCACGCTGATCGGCCGCAACGGCGCGGGCAAGACGACGACGCTCCGGAGCATCATGGGCCTGGTTCCGCCGCGCACCGGTCGCATCACCTTCGATGGCCGCGACCTCACGCGTCTCCCCACTCACGAGGTGGCGCGCGCGGGCATCGCCTACGTCCCGGAGGAGCGCCGTATCCTGCCCAACCTGACCGTGGCCGAGAACCTGCGGCTGGGCATGCTGGGAGTTCCGCGGGGAGTGCGGGCCGACAATGGCGCAGCCGTCGAGGAAGTGCTCACGTACTTTCCGCGCCTCCGCGAGCGCTACGGGCAAAGAGGCAAGTCGCTGTCCGGCGGCGAGCAGCAGATGCTGGCCATCGCGCGGGGGCTCGTGGCCCGTCCCAAGCTCATGCTGGTGGACGAGCCGACGGAGGGCTTGGCCCCGCTCCTCGTCCAGAACCTGACCGAGATCCTGGGCGAGATCAACCGGCGCGGCACGACCATCCTGCTGGTGGAGCAGATCCTCGAGGTCGCGCTGACGCTCTCCCATCGCCTCTACGTCATGGACCAGGGGCGCATCCAGTTCGAGGGCACGCCGGCCGCGCTCCGCGCCGACCCGGACATCCAGCAGCGCTTCTTGGGCGTGTAGCGGGTGGGCTCGACCATCTCACCCGCCGCGCCGTTCGAGTTCATCGGCGCCGTCGAGCTCCGGGAGATCCTGAGCCGGCGCGCGCGTGACGAGCGCGAGCTCCTCGAGGCGCTCGAGGAGGTGCCGAAAGCGTCGATCTACTACCACACCCACGGCGTCTTTCTCCGCGACCTGCCGGCCGCGGGCGGGTATCTGAACGACTTCGCCAACTGGGTCGCGCGCCACGTCCACGATCGCGTGCTGGCCGAGCGACTCGGCGTCGTCGATCCCTTCGGCTTCCTGAGCCTGGAGGAGCTGCGCGAAGAGTTCGTGTCCATCGTGGATCACCACATCGCCACGCTCAATCCCGTGCCGCGGGTGGTCTTCGGCGAGCCGTTCTTCTTCGTCCAGTCCGAGGTCATTCCCCTTGAGGGAGCGGCCTACTGGATCCGCCACCTCCTCAGCAACCCCGAGCTGATGAATCGCATGGGCCAGGCGGGCCACGAGCACGTGCGGCGAAACTTCCTCATCACGCGCCACCTTCGCGACTACCTCGCGCTGTTCGCCCGGCTCAGCCGATGAGGCGGACGGCCAGCTCGAGCAGCTCCGCGACGTCGCCGACCCCGCGCACCGCGTAGTCCGCCGCGGTGCGGGCGCCACCGACGCGGATCGTCATCCCGCGGCCCGCGAGGGCGGCGAAGGCCCGCTCGTCCGTGACGTCGTCGCCGACGTAGAGCACGACCGACCGGCCGCGCCCAGGCCGCACGCGCCGCGCGATCCAGCGCACCGCGCTCCCCTTGTCCC